>OKNJ01000035.1_pt1 | contig 25851 bp, 27 predicted proteins | sample 1612701 | NCBI WGS metagenome assembly OKNJ01 (sample SAMN04436813, study PRJEB24849) | human gut metagenome | biome: human gut; feature: NICU; material: stool | host: Homo sapiens | place: USA: Saint Louis, MO | collected 2011-05-17
CAGGTTAATCCACCATGGATTTTTTATTTAGTTCAATTTCATTTTACAATTAAGCTTAATTAAATTTAAAACAAAAAAGGCATTTTCTTTTTGGGTTAAGAAAATACCTTTTTTATTGTTGATTTTTAGTTATAATATATTAAGTTTTTGGTGTTTTTATATTAACATTATTTTATTAATATCTAGTATCTTTAAGTCCGCAGAACGAGTCTACTGAACTTACTCCTTTAAATTCTGAACGTCCCATCATTTTATCAACTAAAGCTTTAATATTAAATTCTTTAGAATCATAAGCATTTATATAAGTTTTAACTTGTGGAACATCAGCTAAATGGAATGGGCATTGTAGAGATATAAAGATAGTAGGTATTTCATTAACATAGAATGGAATATCTGGTGTACCTTTACTTGGTGGCCATTGAAGACGTTGATCAACACTTGCCCCTACATCAGCTAAATTTATAATTAAATCATATTTTGAAGTTAATTCAGCTATTGGACGCTTACCAGCATAAATATTTCCAATAGCAGCACCCATCTCTTCTTTTGGTAACTTCATGATCTTATCTACTGGTGATTCATATATTTCTACTTGGAATCCTTCCTGTTCTAATAATTCTTTCATTATATCTACAGGACCCTTTTGTGCTCCTTGCATAAGAGCTAAGAATTTACCAAATCCCCCATCGAAACCTTTAACCTTTACAAGTAATACTCTTTTAGTCTTATCTGGTAAAATTGGGAATATTTCTTCATTATTCTTAACTAAAGTTATTGCCTTATCTGCTATTTCTAAAGCAGCCTTTTTGTTTTCTTCTAAACCAATCTTAGCCATAGCTTCTTCTTTTGGTTGTAATATTTCAGTCTTAGCTTTCTTATGAAGCCCTAAAGATGCCTTTAAGCCTAATATTCTAGTTAATGCATCATGAAGTCTTTCTTCAGTTATAACTCCATTCTTATATCCTTCCATCATCCATTTAAAATCTTCATCTGGATCATTAAAGAATAAGAATAAGTCACTACCTGCTGCAATTGCAGTTGGTAACATATCTTTACGCTTCATAGCTGAAGTCATAGCAACCATGTGAGATGCATCAGTTACAACTAATCCATTGAATCCCATTTGACCTTTTAATAAATCTGTTAATATATATTTACTTAAAGTTGCAGGCATATTCATTTCTTTAATTGTAGCATCTGGATTAAAATATTTTACATATTCAGGCAAAGCAATATGTCCAGCCATTATTGATGGAAGACCTGCTTCAATTAATCCAGAGTATACTTTTCCGAAAGTAGCATTCCACTCTTCAACTGATAAAGTATTTGGAGCAAATGATAAATGCTGATCTCTTTCATCTATACCATCACCTGGGAAATGCTTAGCAGCTGGTAAAATTCCAGATTCCATTATGCCTCTCATATATTCTAAAGATAACTCTAAAGTTTGATCGGCATCTGCAGACCAAGTTCTAGTAGATATTATTGGATTTCTCCAGTTTCTGTTTATATCAACAATTGGAGCAAAACTCCAGTTACATCCTATAGCAGATGCCTCAATTCCTGATATTCTTCCTAATTCATAAGCATAGTGTGGATCTTGAGTAGCAGCAATTTTAACCTCATTACCAACATATGTTCCATCTGTACAAGCACCATTTCCACCAGCCTCTGTATTAGCTGCTATTAATAGTGGAATTTTAGAATTTTCTTGTAGTATTCTATTTTGTTCATATACTTCTTCAGCCTTACCTGGATTATAACGAACAGCTCCAATATGATAATTATTTAAAACACTTTTTAAATATTCTTCATCACGGCTTGCTCCCATGTTTACAAATAGTTGTCCTATTTTTTCTTCTATAGACATATTTTTTATTGTATCTTCTACCCATTTTATAGATTCTTCATCTAGATTATATGGTTTTACTTTTAAATTTACCATTTGCCTTTCTCCTTTTATCCTCAAAATTTCTAAGTACCCACATACTTATTAAATATTTTTATTTTATTGAGCTTCTCTTCTTTCTTCTAATACTTTATTCATTTCATTTACTTTTTTCTTAGAAAGATTATATACAAATACTAAAATTAATGTAGTTAATACAAATCCTCCGGCAGCCATTCCTATTCCTATATTTTTGATACCAACACCAATGCTTTCTGCTTGTACTGTAGCTCCTGATTGATATCCTAATAAAGATAAGGCAAATCCGCCCATACCACCAGATATAACTTGACCTAATTTTCTAGCTAATGAATATGAAGAATAAACTGTACCTTCATTTCTTTCACCTGTAGTGTACTCTTGATAATCAATAGCATCTGAAACTAATGCCCAAATTATTGTATTTACTAATCCTGATCCTAGTCCTGCTAAGAATGATAATACAAGGAATATCATTACTGATAAATTAGGTATAAATAACATTACTGTATACATACAAGCTGCAAAAGCTGATCCTAATACAGCTGACTCTTTCTTTCCTAATTTTCTAACTATTGCTCCAGCAAATGGTATAACAATTATAGATGCTAACATACCAATCATTCCACCAAAAGCTGTAAGACCAGGCTCTTTAAAATAATCCTTAAATATATATACATTTAAACTACTTAATGCTAATGAACCACCTAACATTAAAAATGAAGCTATTGCAACCCCTATGAAAGCTCTATTCTTAAATAATAATGCAATTGTTTGTCCAATACTTTTCTTGTTATTATTTACTTTATGTACTATTCTTTCTCTAGTTAATCTAAAATTAAAGAAAAATGAAATAGTTGAAATAATTGCTAATATTACGGCACAAGTTATAAATCCTTCTGCTGTAACTTCACCTTGTGCATTAAAGATTATCTTAGGAACTAATATCATTACTAAAACATTAGCTAACATAGATCCAAGATTTCTAAAAGTTGATAATGCAGTTCTTTCATCAGAATCATTAGTCATTACTGAAGCTAGTGATCCATAAGGTATATTAACGGCAGTATATAACATACCATATAAAATATATGTTACATATGCGTATGGTAATTTCATATTATCTGGTAATCCTGGTATTGCTGTAAAAGCCAGTATTCCAACAATAACCATTGGCACTCCAAATCTAACAACATAAGGTCTAAACTTACCATGTCTAGTAGCTTCTGCCTTATCTAAAAGTACTCCCATTATAGGGTCATTAATTGCATCCCAAAATCTAGCTACTATAAATAGTGTACCAACCGCTGCTGCACTAATCCCTAATACATCTGTGTAGAATACCATTAAATAACTACTTACAAAAGCAAAGAATGTTGCACATCCAAAATCTCCAAATGCATATCCAATCTTATCGCCCATGTTAAACGATTTCACTTGTTCTTCTTTTTTGCTTATTAAATCAAGAACCATAATTGTTTATCCTCCCAAAATATTTTTCATCATTGAATAAATTTATATTTAAATTCTTATAATACCCATATAGAATGGAAATTTTAATTAAATAATATTTCCATCCTATATCAATTATTATCTTTTAAAATATTTAGCTGAATTTTTATAACAAATATTTTGAACAATTTCACCTAAGATTTCTTCGTCATAAGGATATTGTCCTGACTCAACTAAATTGCCTAAGTAATTACATAATATTCTTCTAAAATACTCGTGTCTTGTATAAGATAAAAAGCTTCTTGAATCAGTTACCATACCAACAAATTGACTTATAAGTCCAAGTTGTGATAAGGCCATCATTTGTCTTTCCATACCATCTTTTTGATCATTAAACCACCAGCCTGATCCAAATTGTATCTTTCCTGCTATATTTCCTCCTTGGAAATTACCAATCATAGTACCAAGCACTTCATTATCCTTTGGATTTAGACAATATAAAATAGTTTTTGGAAGTTTATCTTCCTTATCTAATTCATCTAGTATTCTTGAAAGTGAATATGCTATTTCTCCATCATCAATACTATCAAAACCAGCATCTGCACCAATTCTATTAAACATTCTTGTGTTATTATTTCTTAATGCACCTATATGTAATTGCATTACCATATTTCTTTCAGCATACATTTTTCCAAGTGATATTAATAAAGCTACTGAATATTTTGATGCTTCTTCATTATTTATATTTTCCCCATTTAATGCTTTAATGAATATTTCGTTAATTTCTTCACATGAAAATTTATAAAAAACAACCCTCTCTAAACTATGGTCTGTAATCATACATCCATTTTCATAGAAGTAATCTAATCTTATTTCTAAAGCTTTCTTTAAATCATCAAAAGATTTAATTTCAACATTACTTACTTCAGCTAACTTACCTATATACTCTTTAAATCCTTCATTTTGTATCTTCATTGCCTTTTCAGGTCTAAAACTTGGATTAACAGAACATTTAAAGTTGATATCTTCTTTTAATTGCTTATGATATCTTAGGTCATCTATAGGATCATCAGTAGTTCCAATATAAACTACATTAGCCATTTCAATTAATTTCTTTGCAGTTAAATTATTATTTTCTATGACTTTATTACATTTTTCCCATATAGTACTAGCTGTTTTTTCACTTAATGTTTCTTCTACTCCAAAGAATCTTTTAAGTTCTAAATGAGACCAATGATAAATAGGATTTCCAATTAAATATGGCATCATTTTTGCAAACTGATAAAATTTATCATAATCACTTGCATTTCCTGTTATGTATTCTTCATCTATACCAAAGCTTCTCATGGCCCTCCACTTATAGTGGTCATGGTATAGCCACATTTCAGTTAAATTTTTAAATTTATGATCTGTGGCTATTTCCATAGGAACTAGGTGACAGTGATAATCAAACACTGGCACCTTTGAAGCATAATTATGGTATAAAACCTTTGCTACTTCATTTTCTAGTAAAAAGTCTTTATCCATAAATTTCTTCATTTCATTATCCCCTTATAAATTAATTTTATTAATTTTTCTTATTCTTTTTAATTGCCTCAATTAATCCATTTATATACACTGCACCTAAAGCTCTATCATATAAACCATATCCAGGTCTACCTGTCTCTCCCCATATCATTCTTCCGTGGTCTGGTCTGTATGGACCTGCAAAATCATAATCACAGTATGCTTTTACTATTTCATAGAAATCTAATGATCCTGCTTCTGATAAATGAGCAACTTCATTAAAGCTACTATCTCCAGTTATCTTAACATTTCTAAGATGAGCAAAATGTATTCTATTTCTTTCTTTACCGAAATAATTAATCATTTGAACCATGTCATTTACCTTTGTACATCCTAAAGAGCCTGTACATAAAGTTATTCCGTGATATGGACTATCATATAAATCTATAAATCTCTTTAAATTATCAAAATTAGTTATTATTCTTGGTAATCCAAATATTCCCCATGGTGGATCATCCGGATGTATTGCCATTTTCATTCTTACTTCGTCAGCAACTTTCATTATTCTTTGTATAAAGTAATTTAAATTGCTCCATAGTATTTCTTCATCTATATCTTTATATTGTTCTAGTAAACCTTTAAGTCCACCTTCTCCATAAGAAGTATCCCAACCTGGTAACTCTAATTCTCCTAAAGCTGGATCCATCTTCTTAACTTGTTCTTCATCATAAATTAAGCATGTTGAACCATCTTCTAACTTATAATTTAAATCAGATCTTGTCCAATCAAATACTGGCATAAAGTTATAGCATATTGTATCTATACCAGCTTCTGCTAAATTTCTAATTGTTTGTATATAGTTGTCTATATATCTATCTCTTGTTGGTAAACCAAGTTTTATATCTTCATGTACTGGTACACTTTCTATTACTGAAAGCTTTAACCCATGACTTTCTATTTCTTTTTTTAATTCTAAAATTCTTTCTAACGGCCATACTTCTCCAACTGGAATATCATATATAGCCGTGACTATTCCCTTCATTCCTGGTATTTGTTTGATGTATTCAAGTTTAACTGGATCATCTTTACCATACCATCTGAACGTCATTTCCATGATTTTTCCTCCCCTTAATAAATAAACCTTTATTTCTTAATCTTATTAGCACTCTTTTAAATACTAGTATACAAATTTATTTAAAAAATTTTAACAACGAATTTTCTCCATCTTTTTCATGAAAGCTTTAGCTGTGTTTTCTATATCCTCAAGTGATCCTTCTATTAATGAACTTCCAACTCCAACGCAAGAAACTCCATTTGCAAACCACTCTTCAATATTATCTACTGAAACTCCACCAGTTGGCATTATTTCAACATTTGGAATAGGTGCCTTTATTGCTTTTACATATTTTGCACCAAAAACATCTCCTGGAAATAATTTGATCATTTTATTTCCTGCATCCATAGCTTTCATTATTTCACTTACTGTCATACATCCTGGTAAATAAAGAACATTCATTTCTTTGCATACCTTATTAACTTCTTCACTATATCCTGGACTTACAACATACTTTGCCCCAGCTTCAATAGCATCGGAAGCCATTTTACCATTTAAAACACTTCCTACTCCAATTAATGCTTCTGCATGTGAGCTATATTCTTTAATAAGCTCACATACATTTGGTATTGTATAAGTAAGTTCTAATGATTTAATTCCACCTTTTAAACAAGCTTCCATGTATCCTCTAGCTTCTTCATGACTTTTTCCTCTAACTACAGCTACAATTCCACTTGCTTTTAATTCATCTAAAATCATTACTTCTTTTCCTCCTATACTCCTGAGTAAGCTGAAAATGCTCCATCAACTGGAATAACTACTCCATTTACAAATCCTGATGCTTCTTCTGATACTAAGTATAATAATGTTCCTATTAGCTCACTAGCTTCTCCGAATCTTCTCATAGGAGTACTATTTAATATCTTTTCTGTTCTTGGTGTTGGTGTTCCATCTTCATTAAATAATAATTTTTCATTTTGAGCTGTTACGAAGAACCCTGGTGCTATAGCATTAACTCTTATTCCAACTTTAGACATATGTACCGCAAGCCATTGAGTAAAATTACTTACTGCAGCCTTTGCTCCTGAATATGCAGGTATTTTAGTAAGTGGTGTAAATGCATTCATTGATGAAATATTAATGATTGTTGCACCTTCTTTATTAATCATATCTTTACTAAACTCTTGTGATGGAAGTAATGTTCCTAAGAAGTTTAAGTTAAATACAAATTCTACTCCCTTTGCATCTAAATCAAAGAATGTTGTTATGTCTTCATTTTCTAAATCTTCTACTTCTAAGTATTCTTTAGTTGTAGTTCCTTTTGGATGATTTCCTCCAGCTCCATTTATTAATATATCAACTGTTCCAAACTCTTTAAGAATTATTTCATGAGCTTTTTTTAGATTTTCTTTATCTAAAACATTAGTTTCAATTCCTATTGCTGTGCCGCCCTTTTCATTTATCTCTCTAGCTTTATTATCACAAGCTTCTTGTCCTAATGCTAAAATTGCGACTTTCGCTCCACATTCTGCAAGTGCGTCTGCCATTGCTCCACATATAACCCCTGTTCCACCTGTTACAACACAAACTTTATCTTTTAAATCAATATTAAACGGTAATTTCATTTTCCATTCCTCCTTGCAATACTATACTTGTATACTAGCATATTAATATATGAATTACAACAGCTTTTTTGAAAACATTTAAATTTTTTTATAATAAAAAAGTCACATAATATTAATCTTAATACTATATGACTTTTTCCCATGCTATGACTTATAATTTTATACTCTATAAATGCTTTATAATATTTCTTATAATATTATAAAATTAGCTATTTCAGGATCTTCTTTTATTAGTTTCTTCCACTGTTCAACAGGTGCTTTTATATGCTTTGATACAACTTCATCGATAATGTTACTATCTTTATTTTTTAAAATATTTAAATATGTTATATGTTGATCTACTAAAAACTCTTTATTTAACCTTATCTCTGCTAATAATCTCATTCTATTATAATGAGTACTTATATTACAGATAGATTCCCATACATTAGATTTATTTATCCCAATAAATATTAACTTATGGAATTCTTTATCTAAATTATGAAACTCTAATAAATTATTGCCCTTTTGTGCAACTAACTTTTGAGCAAATAAACACTTTTCCATTTCAATTAATGTATCTTCTGAGAAATTTTCACAAGCTTCTTTTAATGCTTCTTTTTCTAGGTTATATCTAATAAAAATAGCTTCTTCTATTAAATTCCAATCTATTTGAGAAACATAAGTACCTGCTTGTGGCTTAACCTCTATTAATTTTTCAGCCTTAAGCTTTATTAATACTTCCCTTATAGGTGTTCTTGATACATTTAATTTTTTTGATAAATCAGATTCACTTAATATCTCACCTGGACTTAGTTCTAATGACATAATATTATCTTTTAGTACTCTATAAACATACTCTTTACAAGTTTCCTTCTCCAATTTTTCATAAAGAATCATCTTAAAATTCCTCCCATTATATTTGTCTAAAAAACTTAATTCTAAACCTTAAAATCTAGTACACTAGTATATGCCATTATAACATAAGAAAAATTAGGTACACAATGCATACCTAATTTTTAAAATAAAAACTAATAAAATTTTATTTTTTGTATCCAAATTCCGGTATATTTGTCCATCTTTCACGTAAAGAATGAGCTATCATTTTAGGCTTTCTTTCTCTAGTAAATATACCTTTTTTATTTCCTTGAACTCTTATAATTCCTTGGCTTGTAGCAAAATCAGCAAAGTTCCATACTTGTTCACCAACAAAGTTTTTACACTTATCCATAACTTCATGATTTGCCTTATAATATTCTACTTGATATTCTTCAGTAAACATAACTGGAACTGTGTCATGAAGCCCTGCAACAGTATCTGCTCCATATTCAGTAAACATTATAGGAGTCTTAGGACATCTCTCTTCCCATCCTTTTAATTCATCCTCTAACATTCTCTTAGCTTCCTCTAAATCGCCTCCAGCTACATACCATCCATAATATCTATTTAAACATAATACATCTACTATGTCTCCAACCTTACATCTATCCGGTGTAGACATTAAATAAGTTACTACAGTAACAGGTCTTTTTTGTGGATCTAATTCTTTAGTTAATTTTATTAATGGTTCAAAATATTCTTTTGCTCCTTCTGAATCTGAGTCTGGCTCATTTGCTACAGACCACATTACAACACATGGATGATTCTTATCTCTAGAAACTAATTCTCTTAAAATTCTTTCATGAGCTTCTTTAGTACCAATTTCTTTCCATGTATCTCTTTTAGGAGCATCACCACCAAATCCTGTTGCCATAAAGTTTAAATGTAATCCAACAGCTGGCGTTTCATCAATTACAACTATACCTTCTCTATCTGCAAGTCTCATTATTTCTTCAGAATATGGATAATGAGATGTTCTGAAAGAATTTGCTCCAATCCACTTCATTAAGTTAAAGTCTTTTATATTGATGGCTTCATTTATTCCTCTTCCATTAACATAAGAATCCTCATGTTTACCAAAGCCCTTAAAGTAAAAAGGTTTATTATTTATTAAGAATTTACCATCTTTTACTTCAACAGTTCTTACTCCGAATTCTTCAAAATAAGTATCAATAATCTCTTCATCATCTAATAATTCTACTTTTAACTTATAAAGATATGCATTCATAGGCTCCCATAAATGTACATTATTTATAGTAAGCTTTCCTTCCTTACCTTCTCCTTCTGCAACTATATTATTTTCTTCATCAATTATAGTTACTTTAATATTACATTTACCTACAGCTTGTACTTCATAATTAACATATCCATTATTTTCTTTAAAATCTGTAACAATAGTTATGTCTTCTACATAACTCTTTGGTGTTGTATATATTTTAACTGGTCTATGTATACCTGCATAGTTAAAGAAATCAAAGTTAACTGAATTTTTTATAACCTTTTTTCCATCCACTTCAACTTCTTTTACTAATCCTACTGGTAAAGTAGTTTCATCAATTATATTATTAACTGCTACAGTTAATCTATTATCCCCTGATACTAATAAATCATTTATCTCAGCCTCAAAAGGAGTAAATCCTCCCTTATGTTCAACTAATAATTCTCCATTTAAATATACCTTTGCTTCATGTGTTGCTGAGCCAAATCTTAATACTATTCTTTCATTAAGTAATGTTTTAGGAATAGTAAAGCTTCTTTCATACCATACCCATCCAACATGATCTCTTACTTCTTGACTTTCTACTAAATCATTATATGATGATGGTACAGCCATTTCTATGGTATCTTCTAATGGTGTTTTACTTAACTCTTCTGTTAAACCATTTCCTTCATTTAATTTGAATTTCCATATACCACTTAAGTCTATTAATTGTCTTGATTCTGTAATTATTGGATATAACATATATAATTCCTCCTAAAATATAAATTTTTTACCCTTTTTATTATAAAAATGTATATGATTTTATTATCTTTTTACATTGCATAAACCATTATCTATAACTGAATTAATAGTATCTTCATCAATTATATTTATATCACCTATTATTGAATGCTTTAGTGAACTAGCACAGGTTCCAAACTCAACAACTCTTTCATTTGGCATTTCATTTAAAATTCCATGTAAGATTCCTGCTGTAAATGCATCTCCACCACCAACTCTATCTAATATATCAAAAGTATATGAATTTGATTTTAATAATTCTTTTCCATTAAATAGGTAGCCTTTTAAAGTATTATTATTAATTGAATTTACAATCCTTTTAGTACAAGCTGCATATCTTAAGTTTGGATATTTTTTAAATAACATTTCATAATGATATTGTAATTTTTCATCAAAATCTAAGCTATTATCCTCAAATTTTAATATATTAATCATATCTAGAGATCCTAAAAAAGCAAAATCTACATAATTTAATATTTCCTCTAATACTTCCTTTGCTTCATCTATAGACCATAATTTTGATCTATAATTTGAATCATAGGAAACTAAAATCCCTTTCTTTTTGCATTCCTTTGCAATCTCTATTATAAGCATTTTTAAATCCTTACTTAAAGCTGGAGTTATTCCCGATAAATGAACTAATCCAACACCTTTTAGCATATTATCTATATTAAATTCATCCTTTGAGGCCATAGATATTGCAGAATATTTTCTATCATATATAACTTCAGTACTTCTAAGACCATGTCCAATTTCAGAGTAATATACGCCTAATCTACCTTCTCCAATCACAATATCGTTTACATCAACATTATAACCTCTAAATTTACTAATAACCTTTTTTCCTAGATAATTATCTGGAAGTTTAGTTACAAACTTAGTATCATGTCCTAATATGGCAAGACTTGCTATTACATTTGCTTCTCCGCCTGAATACACAGCTTCAAAGGAATTTGCTTGTATTATTTTTTGGTTATTTGGAGGAGTAAGCCTTAACATTATCTCTCCAAAGCCCAAAACCTTTTTACTTCTAAATCCTAACTCATTCATACTTACTCCATCTCCTCGTTAGATAGCTTTATTTAGATAAATTCGCTTTAAATTCAGCTATAACTTTCTCTTGGTATTCACCATAATAAGAATTACTAGTAAATCTTTCTAAAGCCTCTTTAGAAAATCTAACCCATGATTCTTTTTCTTTTCTAACCATTATTGGGTAATATAAAGCTTCGTTCTCTTCAGCTGCCTTAAGATCTCCTAAAGCATCTCCAACCATTAATACATTATTTCTACTATATCCTTTTGCAATAAGTTTATTTATACAATAAGATTTTGATCCAATGTTTTGAGTTAAAACTATATCAACATTTTCTAAAAGACCATGTTTATTCCACTCATCTAAAACTGCTTTTTCATTTGCAGATGATACTATTGCTATATCTGCAACTTTTTTAGCCAATATAATAGCTTCTTTTACTCCTTCAAATGGACATTTTTCGTCATCACTTAATAAATCAATTGATTTGTTTACTGACTTAGACCATTCTAAAGCCTTTTTTAAACAAATATTATTTGTTTTTTCTATTTCAACTTCTAAGGATTCATTTGAAAGCTCTTTAGTTTCTTCAGTCCATCTTACAAATTCATCTAATCCTTCTATTGTTATATATTTTTCATTAATTTCTATAAGCGCTACAGCTAACCCCTTGAATCTATTTATTCCTCTAGTTAATGTATAAAGATTAACTTCATTCCATCTCTCTAGTATAGGTTCTTTCCACTCTTCAAGATTCCATTCTGTTACCATACATGGCCCAAAGCACTTTATATGCTTTATATCCATAGTATCTATTGCGCATCCATCAGAATCTATACAAATTAAAAAATCTTTTTGCTTATTAAAGTTATCTAAAATATTACTCATTCATTTCACCTACTATTATTTATTTTAAGGCATATATGTAATTAGTATCACTACTTTTACGTGAACATTATATTTTATGAATAGTTTAATTTTGACAATAAAGTTCAAACCCCTTATTAGTATACTAGCATATTAGTATTTTCATTTCAATAATATTTAAATCTATTTATTATTTATACACAAAATAAATGCAAGTAAATAGATATTATCCAATTTACTTGCATTCATATATTACTTATTTTCATATTATCTTTATTATTTATTTGTGCCACTATATTATTTCCTAGTTTTTATAATAAACTTATTTCTTTTATATATTCCACCTTAACATAGTCACAAAGCCATACATTATTTTTAGATAAATAAAACTTAATTCCATCATTAAACATACTTTCTGAATCTACTTCTAAAATAACTAAATCACCATGTCTTTTTCCAACAACACTTGCAGTTTCTATATCCTTTGATAAATGAACATACTGTCTTTCCTTCTTTATAAGTCCATTTTTCAAAATTGACTCTAAATATTTTCTTCCAGTACCATGATATAGAACCTTTGGTGGCTTAATAGCCTCTAAGCCTAGATCTACTTTAATTGAATGACCTTGATTAGCTCTTATTTTGCTCTTGTCCTCATTAAAAGAATATCTCTCCTTTGAGTCTTCTCTAACTATTCTTTCTAAATCATCCATGCTAAATCCTTCATAGGACTTATTTATCCCCTCTATTAAAGCTAATACACTTAAATATCCATACTCATCTAGTTTTAATCCTATTTCTTCTGGCTTATGTCTTAGTATTAAACTTATGTATTTGCTTATCTTTGAATCATTATTTTTCATACTAAATATCCCCTTACTCTCCTATGATATTTCTAACTTATCCTAATAAAGAATAATAAAATTATCTCCAAAAATAAATTTTACATTATTCATAGGATTCTCTTCTCAATAAGAAAATTCTATCATAAATAGAATCTTTTTTACTGCTTAAACCATGTAAATTTAATCTCTAAAAGTATTGTGACGGACTTTTGTACCAGACTTTTATAAGTCCGTCACATACTTTAAACCCTTGATATAACTTACTTAGAAGGACTTATGACGGACTTTGACGGACTTTTTTCTATTTCTATGTATACATGTATACTATATATTTTTTTATCTATATATTTTATTATTTTTTTCTGTATACTACAGAAAAGGAAAAAGTCCGTCACTTCCGTCAAAACCATTGATATCACTAGAAAAACTCAGGTTTCAACTCCGTCAAAAATACGTCACAACTCCGTCACTAAAGGATAAAATATTAAAATTTATTTGTATTTTTTCAACTCATCATCTACCTGCTTTTGAACCCTTTCAAAGGAAATTTTTTTATCTTCTCCATCTAAAGTTAAAAAACTCTTAGATAAATCTTCAACAGTAGATTCTAATGTATTCATGAATTGTGTATACGCAAAATCAAATTTAGGATCATTTTCATCTTTTCCAAAAACCAAATACATTAATTGCTCAATCATCTGATCCATTCCCCATAATTTTAGATGAAGTAATTCATGTATAATTACTGGCTCTAAATTATTTTCCTTAGGATTATAATTATTTATCATCACTATAGCCTTTTTATCTGTCATATCAATTTTAATATCACCAGTCTTATTCCATTCTTGATTAATCAATTGAAGTTTTATATCCCAATCTTTTAATCTAAGTCTTTCTTGCCATTTCCTTAAATACTTTTCTATTAAATTCTCATCAAAACTCATATGCTAACACCCCTAATATTTATCTTAAATTTATTTTATTATTCTTTATATTCTTTTATTTATTTGTTATTTAAAATTAAACTTACAGTCTCCCATTAAATAGAATTGAATTTATATCTTTATACAAATTATACTATATCAATTATATTTTCAATATTATCCCTGTAAGTATTTATAATTAAATATTAGATAAATACAGCCTCCAAATAGAGCTATGATTAAAAATTTATTTTGTAATTATTTTAATCTAAACTCCACATACTAAAAATTATTATTTTAACTTACTAATATTATTACCTCATCTACAGGATAATTTCTGAAATTTCCTAATTGCTTATTTGAATAAATATCATAATTCTCTCTTCTAAACATAAAAAACTCTTACTTGTATATATAAACACAAATAAGAGTTTATTTTTTTCTAAATTAATAATTTAAACTCATAAATATTAATACTAAATCTATTATTTAATACTCCAATCCCTACTTAATAAATCTTTAAGGGCTTCTACTTTCTCTTTCCCTAGAACCTCTGCTATTTCCCTCTCCATTTGTTCTTTCAGTTCTGTACTCTTTTTACAATAATCTTTTCCCTTATCCGTAAGCTCTGTATACTTATTATTACTTTCATTTACTACAAATTTTAAGTATCCTCTCACCTCTAATTTTTTAGCACACTTAAACATGGCTTGACGAGATATGTTAGCCTGTCTTGCTACCTCTGCAATAGATATTTTCCCCATATTAATTTTAGCCAGAAGAAGTGCTTCTGTATGTGATATATCCTCTTCTTCAAGCTCTGCCCATCGCTCTTCAACACCCCTTCTAAGTATAATATGTTTTTCACTTATTAAATCAATTATATTTAAATCTCTCTTCATTTTCTCACCTTATTTTTATATAATAATATATTTTACCATATATATTATTATATTTTAATTTAGCATACCCATCCCGTCAACTAAGTTGACACAATCCATGTTTACTGTTATACTTTTTCAGTCAACTAAGTTGACTTTTTTTAATTTTATCATAGGAGGAAATTTTTATTATGGGAGAAACAAAATTTCAAAAATTTATTTTTACATTAATGATGTGCTTTGGTATGGTTCTGGGTATGACTATTTATAATATGCTTTTAAATGAAGGATTTCATCCTCAATTCTTTAATAATCTTTTAAAGGACTTTTGGCCAGGATTTTTTGTAGCACTTGTATTAGATATATTTATTGTGGGTAAAATTGCAAAAACTATTGCATTCAAAATTGTAAAACCAACCAAAGATACAAAACAAATTAAAATCATATTAGCAATTTCTATTTGTATGGTTACAGGAATGGTATTTTTCATGTCTATGTATGGAGCTATTGTCGCTGTTGGATTTAATAGCACAGCTTTAAAAATTTATCCACTATGTATTGCTAGAAATTTCATTATAGCAGTACCTCTTAATTTAATAATTATATCTCCTTTAGTTAGAATATCATTTAATAAAATATTTTCTAATTAAAAAATAAATAAAGCTACCTAATTACTTTTCTTGTAATTAAGTAGCTATTTTAATTCTTGTCTTAGCATTTCTATGAATTCATTTGAAAATACTTTCTCTTTAATGGATTTCTTTATCAACTCCATTAACTCTAATTCAGTTACATCTAAACTTCTTGGAACATAGATACCATCACCTCTCACAGTATCTTTGTACACAGCAAATCTTATTTCATACCGCTTCATAGATTTAACAAAAATCTTTTCTATACAGTATCTAATGCTTTTTATTATTTTCTCTTCAACCTTTTTAGCTATAATATTACCTACTTATTCTAAAAGTATCTTAGAAAGTTCTTCATTAGCTATGACTACTACTGAAAAATCGCTATAAAGTAAAAGTAGTGAAGAAGTATAATTAACTCCTTCACTACATATAATCTCATCTGTATATTCTGATAATATATCTTTTAACATTTCATTTTTAAGATCTTTAACATCTTCTATACTTTCAACTATTAAAACATATCCTCCTAAATCTTTTTTTACATAATTTCCATTAAGTATATCTAATGTTTCAGAAATACTTTGAATTACTTCTATAGGATAATCACTTAAATCTCCTAATTGCTTTTTTAAATAAGTTTTCTTCATTAAATATTTTCTCCTTTCTAAAGTAAAAAAGACTATTACCCATATCTGAAATATAGGTAATAGCCCGTTAAATTAAACTTCTATAAAATTCTTCTGTTGGATTTTCCTTCTCTACTAATAACATTAACTTTTCATATGTATTATTGTAAAATCCATTATCTTTAGCATACTTAATTGCTTCTTCATATGTTAACTCAAAAATATTATCTACTATGTTATAGTAAAAATCATCATTTAACACACCAAAGAAATATTTAACCGCCTCTTCATCTGTGTAATATCCATTTCTATCATTCCATTGAAGAAATTTGGTTATCTTAATTCTATTATTATTCATAATATTATCTCCCTTATATAACTACTATCAATATTATAATATATATTTATTATTCACTTAGAATACATAGTTCATTTAATCCATTAGTTTTTATACTATTATTTTTAATCTCTTATTTAATTTATATTACCAACTAAAAAATAAGGTGTTATATTTTTTATACAAATGTAATAATCATTATTATAAACTATTTAACTTCATAATTTTTCTCCTAACAAAATAAAACTTAATGTAATTATATACTATTTAACTATATATTGACATATGTTTTATAGCACACTATAATTGAGATATGTAGTTTATACACTACATATCACGTTTAAGAAAGTTGGTAATTTATGAATGAAAGATTATTATTAGGTATAAATATAAGAAATCTTAGGACAAGTATGGGATTATCACAAGAAGCACTCTCTATTAAAACAAGCTTACCTAGAACTTATATTTCAGATGTTGAAAGAGGTAAAATCAATATTACCTTAGATAATATTATAACTATTTCTAATGCATTAAACGTTTCTATTTCTAAATTATTTATGAATATTCAGGAGGTTGATACTATGAATTCAAATCTTACAATTTATTATGATAGTTTAACTGAAGCAAGTTGGTTTCAAGACCTTAATCCTATTTTTTATAATGCTAAATTTGAAATAATAAAACCAAGAGGAAGTAATCCTAAAATAATAGAAGATATTACAATGTATGATAAGCCTGATATTATTGTTTTAAAAGATAATTCTCCAATTCTTGTATTAGAAAAAACATCGGAGGTTCCTACTGGTCATAACGTTGGACAAAGATTTGCTAGATTAGTAAGAGCTGTTGAATTAGGTATTCCAACTATATATTATTATCCATTCGATGCAAAAAAACATGGTGAATATGCTGGAATTTGTAATTTGAACATTAGACTGCTTGAAGCTAGTTTTAAAATGTTAGATATACACGACACACCTTTACTTTCAATAGATTGGTTAACTGATACTCATGGCGAATTAATTACAGATGGTTCTGAAAATAATGTTTTAAAAGATATATTGAAAGATTATATCGAAAGTAATTTCGACAAACATTGTACAAGCTTCAAAACTCACATTCAATGGATGAAAAATGAGTATAACACTAGACTTAGAAATCGTCCATCTTATGCTAAAATGCCGCCATCAGTTAAGACTTACACAACAATAGAGTTTTGTTCTGAATTTAATATTGAAGAGGTACCTGAAGAGTTTTTATCAAGAAAATATACTTATGTCTATAATATTGGAATGACTCCTAATTCTTGCAAAAGGCAAGACCCTTATACAGGAACGCAATTTATTTACGACTATATTTTATGTAGATATGGTTCATCTGTAACAGAAAAAAACGCTAACCTTGTATTATATTTTCCAAAATTAAATTCTTCTACATGGTTCAGTAAAAACCCTAATAATCCTAATACTAAAAGTTGCAATTGGTATCTTACTGCTAATGCTCTATTATTTACTGATTCAATTTCATTTAATGTAAAGTAGAGGTGTTTAATATGCTTAGTGAAGAAGAAGTATATAATGGTGCTAAACGAATTCTAACAAAAAATAATTATGTTTTGTTAGCTGGACAGCCTCCTAGAGGGGTTGACCACCTACCAGTTGTTGAAATTAAATCAGGTACAAACAAAGATAAAGGAAGTAAAGGTTCATTTAAACCTGACTTAGTTGCCTATAAAGATAATATACTGCTTATTATTGAATGTAAACCTAACTTTAATACTAATGACTTACAAAAATTACATGAAGTACTTACATCTAATTCTAGATTACTTGCATTTTATAACGAATTATCAGAAAGAGGTTTATTTAATAAAATTGATAAAAATATTAACTTTGATAAATTTAAAGAAATAGTTTTCGGAAGCCTTGCTTATAGCTCAAATCCAACAGAAAATAATATAATATTAGAAAGCTCTAATCTATATACTGTTGATGAAGCAAATAATAAAATTTATCAAATAATTGTTAATTCTTGGTTAGGTAATGGTTATATAATTGAACCTTAAAAAAGAGCCTTTTGGCTCTTTTTTTACTTATTATTAGCTTTATTTAAATCTTTAATTATTTCCTTTGCTACTGCATAAATCATTAATGGTGGTACAGCATTACCTGTTTGTACTCTCTCTTGTACTGTTCCACCTAAAAATTTGTAACTATCTGGGAAACTTTGTATTCTAGCTCTCTCTCTTATTGTTAAACCTCTAGCTATACTAGGATGACCAAATTGAAATTGTGGTCTTATTCCTCCAGCTAATTGTGTAGGACTTGGTTTCTCCCACGTTAACCTTATTCTTTGCTTAAATTTTTCATACATAGGCATCCCAGGAGTAGTATTTTTTATTTTATCTATAGTATCTTGTGGATGCTTTGGTGCTTTATGATTAAACAATTCTTCACTCTTTTTAAATCTGATATTATCATCAATACCTCGCATAATCTTTTGATATTCTGTTAATGAATCAGAAGTATATATATCACTTACCTCATTACTTTCTATTTGAGGTAAGTCGGATATAGCATCATATACTGTTCTATAAGGTTTTAATTCTTCTAAATCTAAAAACCCTACTTGTTTACCTATTTCCATGAATTGTGGCTCTGGATAAGTAAACTTATCTGCCAAACCTCTATTTCTCTTTATTCCAACAAATATTAATCTCTTTCTTATTTGAGGAACTCCGTAATCGGCAGCATTTAATAATTTTACTGTAGAACTATATCCTAACTCTTCCATACTTCCTAATATTTCTTCAACAAACTTACCTCCTGCAGTAGTTTGCATTCCTGAAACATTTTCAACAATTAAATAATCAGGTTGAAATGCTTCTGCAATTTTCATGTAATCTCTAAACAAGAAATTTCTCTCATCATCATCATTATGTTTTCTATTAGCTCTTGAAAACCCTTGACATGGTACTCCACCCGTAATTAAATTTATTTTTTTTACACCTGCACTTCTTAATGTTTCTACTAACAAATCTGGAGTAATATTTTTAATATCTCCCAAAATTGATATAGCATTTGGATGATTATATCTCCACGTTTCTAATGATGGTTCAAACCAATCAGTTCCTAAAACACTTTGAAAACCAGCTAATTCACAACCAACAGAAAAACCACCAGCCCCACAAAATAAATCTATCATAGTTGGCTTATCCTTTTCCAACTTAAAATTTTCTTCATTATATATAATTATATTATTTTCATTTATATAACTACTTTTTTCAACTGGTACACTATTATGCCATATATTAACTTTTTCGTTATTTTGCATATCTACCCTCCGCTTTTTCATAAAAATTTAAATCAATTATTTTTTTACACTAACTTAATAAAGATACCAATATTAATTGATATCTCTAAAACTTTTATCTCCTGCATTTGTATTATAGCATATAACCTACACTTTTATTTATCCGAATTTAATAAAAACAACACCTATTTATGGTACTATTCACTTTTAATTATTCTAAAAATCTATAAATTTATACTAATACCTTAACTAATATCTATATCTCTAAACATAGTTAATTTTATGATAAATAATCTACACTTAGCAAGTATAACTATATATAATTAATAATATATTATATTTAAATCATTTTTTCCACCAACAATAATTCTATCAATCTTCTTCAAAAAATTTTCTCTTGTCATTTCTTCAAGAGTTAAGTACTTTATTTTCTCTTCTATGTCCTTTATCTCTAGCTTTTTTCTTATCTTATAACTCTCTATTTCTTCTAAATTTAAAATTTTACTCTTTATTTCTTTTATTTTTTCGTCAATAAGTTTTAAATTATTAGCTAATATCTTAATATCAATTAATTCTTTATTTAATCTTTCTTGTTCTTCATTAATTTCTTTTTTGCTTAACCTTTCTTTTTCTTCAAGCTCTTCTTTTAAGTACACTATTTCTGTCATATATTTAAGTCTTATTTTTTCGTAATAATTTTTTCTTTCTTTTTCTATATAATCATCTAAAATACCTATGTTGATATTTTCAGCATCACAAGACACCTTACCATTCTTCTTTTTATTAGAACATATAAGATATTGGTTTCTTTTAGGCTTTTCACTTATCTTTCTTTCAACAGCTCTACAATAATTTGCACCACATTTTTTGCACTTCACTTTACCTTTAGTATCATATGTATTGGAATTTATACCTCTATTCCCATGTAAACATCTGCTTTCTAAAGCCTTCTGAACTTCTTCCCAAAGTTCTTCTGAAACAATAGGCTCTATTCTATTATTTTTTTGTATAATCCAATTTTCTTTTTTTACATATTTACTTTTAACGCCAGTAAACATATTCTCATTACTATATTTATTTCTAACATTGTATCCTTTGTACTTTGGATTAACTATTAATGTTTTTATTGTACTACTACTCCATAATCTATTTTTCTTAGTTCTATATCCTTTTTCATTAACTATCTTTGCAGTCATTTTTAATCCATTAGTCAATGCTGTTTTAAATATAAATCTAACAATCTCAGCCTCTTTTTTATTTATTTTTAAATAATTCTTTTCTCTATCAAAGTCCCATCCAAATATACTATTATTTCTTATTGTATTATCTAGTATAGAGATTTCATTTCCTCTTTTAGTTCTATTAGATGTTTCCATTGATTCATTTTCTGCCATTGAAAAAAACATCTTTAATACAGTCATATCATTAGGATTATTACTATTTTTGCAGTTATCTAAAAAATGAACATTAATTTTCTTATAATCCCACATAACTCTTAATATATCTATTATTGCAATATTTCTACTAAATCTTGATGTATTTATAACTACAATTTCATCAAATATAGGTTTTCTAATATTATCAGCTTCAAATGTTATTCTTCCATCATTTAATTTACATATATTTAAACCTGCATCATACATAAGTCTTTTAAAACCTTCTCTATTAAAACTTACTCCTGTTCCAGTATCGCTATAAATTATTAAGTCTTCCTGTTTAAATTTTTCTCTTAATAAAGTTTCCTGTTGAATTAATGAACTCTGTTGGTCATCCTTATTACTTGATACTCTTATATAACAAGCTAATCTTCTCATTAAATTACACACTCCTATATTTTAATTTTTTATAATCTATGTGACATCTATGTTATTATGTGTCATACTATGACACTATTATTCATATAAAAAAAATTATTTTATAAATTATAAAAGTATATATTTAACATTTAAGGTTATAATAAAATATAAAATTCATTTATATTTTTGGAGGTATTAAGTGGGTAATCTCGTAAATAGAGGTAGATTAGCAACTTCAATTGATAAGGATCTTTTAAGAAAATTAAACTTATTAAAAGAACAAACTAGAATTGATAGAAGTAAACTACTTGATGAAGCTATTGAATTGCTTCTTGAAAGACACAATTTTAAAGAAAATTAAAAGCTATGGCTTTTAAACCATAGCTTTAATTTATTTATTATACAATTTTTAAAGTCCAGTCTTCACATGACCACACGTCTGTTACTAAGTCTCTATAGAATTCAGGTTCATGGCAAACTAAAAGTATGCTTCCTTTATATTCTTTTAATGCTCTCTTTAATTCATCCTTAGCTTCAACGTCTAAATGGTTTGTTGGCTCGTCTAGGATAAGTATGTTTGTTTCTTTGTTTATTAACTTGCAAAGTCTTACCTTAGCTTGTTCTCCCCCACTTAGTACTGCTACTGAGCTTTCTATGTGCTTAGTTGTTAATCCACATTTAGCTAGGGCACTTCTTACTTCGTATTGAGTGTATCCTGGGAACTCTTGCCAAACTTCTTCTATACATGAATTATAGTTTGCTTCTTTTATTTCTTGTTCAAAGTATCCTATGCTTTGGTAGTCTCCTGTTTCAACCTCTCCGCTTATTGGTTTTATTAATCCCATTAAGCTTTTTAGAAGTGTTGATTTTCCAAGTCCATTAGCTCCAACTAAGGCTATTTTTTGGCCTCTTTCCATTCTTATGTTAAGTGGTTTACTAAGTGGCTCATCATATCCTATAACTAAGTCTCTTGCTTCAAAGATTAATTTACCTGAAGTTCTTCCTTGCTTAAAGTTAAACTCTGGTTTTGGTTTCTCAGCAGCAAGCTCAATTCTATCCATTTTATCTAATTTCTTTTGTCTAGCTCTTGCCATACCTGTTGTAGCAACTCTAGCCTTATTTCTAGCAACGAAGTCTTCAAGTTTAGCTATTTCAGCCTGTTGTCTTTCATAAGCAGCCTCTAATTGCTTCTTGTTAGCTTCATATACTCTCATAAAGTTATCATAATCACCTGTGTATCTAGTTAAGGCTCTATTTTCAACATGGTATATTACATTTACTACACTATTTAAAAATGGAATATCATGTGATATTAATATAAAGGCATTCTCATATCCTATTAAATAGTTCTTAAGCCAAGCTATATGTTCCTCATCAAGATAGTTTGTAGGCTCATCTAGAAGTAATATATCTGGTGTTTCTAATAAAAGCTTAGCTAATAAAACCTTAGTTCTTTGTCCTCCACTTAAATCAGTAACATCCTTGTCTAATCCAACATCTCTAAGACCTAATCCAGCTGCAACTTCTTCAACCTTTGCATCTATCATATAAAATCCATTATGATCTAACATATCTTGAATTGTAGCTGTTCTTTCTAAGGCTTTAGTCATCTCATCCTCTGACATTTCACCCATTCTCTCATAAAGACCATTCATTTCAACTTCCATATCAAAAAGATACTGAAATGCTTCTCTTAAAACTTCTCTTATAGTTTTACCTTTCTCAAGCTGAGCGTGCTGATCCATGTAACCAACTCTAACCTTATTACTCCATTGAACATCTCCCTCATCTGGCATAAGTTTACCTGTAATTATGTTCATGAAAGTTGATTTACCTTCTCCATTTGCTCCTATAAGTCCAACGTGCTCCCCCTTTAAAAGTCTGAAAGACACATCTTCAAATATAGCTCTATCTCCAAAGCCATGATTCATATTTTTAACTATTAAAATACTCATTTAACTTCTATCTCCTTATCTAAAAATCTCTATAAAAATAATCTCATAAAATATATGAACTCAAAATACTATCCCTTAACAAAAAAATTTATTTTCTAAACTAAACCTCATATTATGTAAAATACTAAATATTTTAAGCTGGAATTTTTATTTACACTCACCTTATCCATATAAAGAAAATAATTTGCTTAACTATAAAAAATAACTTCTTTATACAGAACTTATATCGATGCAAATAGATTCCAACCAAATAATCAATTCTTAAAGAAACATTTGACTACCAACAAATAAAATTAAAGCTAAAAAGCAAATTCCAACTATATTATATAGAACTGACATCTTAGATGATTTTTTCTTATTTAATCTACTTACTCTGCTTTCTACCATTTCCCTATTCCACCTTTCAAAAATTTCAATCTAAAATATATATTAAATAAACTTATTTTTAAACTCTCTAATATACATTATATATAGTATATTATCTAACTTTAGTTTTTCAAATATATTTTTCTTCCTCTCCATAAAATTTATCTCTTTTTTACTTTCAGTTTACTAAAAGCTTTTTAGATTCCTCATAAATTCCCTCAATAAACTAATATATACATCTTTTTAAAATTTGTTCTTAAAATTTAATATTACTTGAAAATAAAATCAATTATTTTCTTAATATTACTTTTAAGTAAAATCAACCATTTTCTTAAGGGTGTATATCCTATTGTAATAAGGCCTATTTGTAGTCTTCCTAAGTTTCTATATGATATAATAGATTAAATACTTGGTATAAATTGTACAAACTAGTAAGAAAGGGGTTTATCTATGCTATATTACTTAGTGGCACTATTTGATAAGGTTTCCTATGCAATAATAAAGCCATTGCAAGAATCCATTTCAAATGAATATAAACTTTATGAGAACCTTCCTATGCTTCATATTACCTTAGCTGTAATTGAAGATCCTGATATGGATAAATTAAATGAAGTAGTAAAAAACACTTTAAAATCATATAAAAAATTTGAAGTTCATTTAAATGGACTAATTAAATTTGGAGAACCTTATAGATCTGTAAATTTAAAAGTAGATGAAGAAAGTGGAGTAATAAAGAAACTTTCTAGAGAACTTTATGAGAATTTATCAAAAGAAGGATTTAAATTGACTTCTAACCCAGATACATGGCAGCTTCATGTATCCTTAGCTAACCCATATTTTGCACAGAGAGTATGGGGAGAGGATGAGTTTGAGTCAGCTTATACAAAACTTCAAGATTATAATTTTGATAGAGAACTTTTAATTGATGAAATTCAATTTTGGAGACCAATAAATGATGAAAACAAAATGGTGGTTTTTAGCTATCCACTACATTAAAACTTAAAATTTATAGAGCGTACATCAAAAGTTATTTTGATATACGCTCTTTATTTATAAAAAAAATCAGAGAGAATTTCTTCTCTCTGAAATAAGTTTTAGTTTATTATATTTACATTCAATTGATAAAATTATACGAGTTAAGCATGAATAAATCTATTTTTTAATAAGTTTCTTTGAAAACTTCAAAATAAGCTTGTGGATGTAAGCATGCAGGGCATTTTAATGGAGCTTCTGCACCTTCCCAAATAAATCCACAGTTTCCACATTTCCAAAGTACTACTTCATCTTTTTTGAATACTTTTCCTTCTTCAATGTTTTTAGCTAATTTCATAAATCTATTATAGTGAGCAGTTTCTGCTTTAGCTATCATTCTGAAAGCAGCAGCTACTTCTGGGAATCCTTCTTCGTCAGCTACATCAGCAAATGATGGATAAAGATTACTTAATTCATCATGTTCTCCGTCAGCAGCAAATTTTAAGTTAGTTAATGTATCTGTAGGTAATTCTACTGGGTAAGCAGCATTTATTTCTACAGCTTCTCCTTGAAGATCGTCTTTTAAGAATTTATAAAATCTCTTAGCGTGTTCTTTTTCATTTTCAGCAGTTTCTAAAAATATATTTGATATTTGAACATAACCTTCTTTTCTAGCTGTACTTGAAAAATAAGTATATCTTGTTCTTGCTTGGCATTCACCAGCGAATGATTTCATTAGATTTTCAGCAGTTTTAGTACCTTTTAAACTTTTCATAATAAAAAACCTCCTACAAATCACTTATTTGAAAAAACACAATTAAAATTATTTTTCCAAATAAATAATTTTTAAGCCATATTAATTAATAATTGTTATTC
>OKNJ01000043.1_pt1 | contig 21880 bp, 28 predicted proteins | sample 1612701 | NCBI WGS metagenome assembly OKNJ01 (sample SAMN04436813, study PRJEB24849) | human gut metagenome | biome: human gut; feature: NICU; material: stool | host: Homo sapiens | place: USA: Saint Louis, MO | collected 2011-05-17
ATATTTATTATAAATTTGAAATTTATGTTAAAATAATTAAAAGGGATGTTATATTATGGAAGATTTTTTAAAAGAGATTGAACAAGCTTTAGAATACAAATTATATTTTATAGCATTAAGTAGTACACTTACTTTACCAGATATTTGTGGCGCTTTAAGTTCAGAAAATAATAAAGCAAGTGGGAGTAAATATAAAGAATGGTATGATAAATACGCTTTTAATAAATGTAGTACTATATTAGATGGCCATAGTTGTTATAAGTTTAGATGTTCTCTTTTGCATCAAGGAAGTACTATAGATTCAAGTGAAAAAATAAATCTAATTTTTCAAGAGTTTTATTCGTAGAACCTAATGAGATGATTTTAATGCATGATAATGTAATAGATAATGCTTTAAATTTAGATATAAATTTATTTTGTAAAGGAATGATTGATGCAGTTAGATATTGGTTTGCTGAAGTAAGTGAATCTGAGAATTTCAAAAAAAATTATAATAATATAGTAAAAAGACATCTAAATGGATTAAGTCCATTTATTGGTGGAATAACTGTTATATCATAAAAATAAAAAAGCAAGGTAGGAATTAACCTACCTTGCTTTTTTAAACTAATTCAATATATTTAGAACTTACATATCCTCTCTTTTTACCTTTGCTTGTAGAGTACTCAATGTAGTACCATCCATTTTCTTCTTTTAAAACTTGAACCTTTTCATCTTTATATACAGATCCTATAACCTCTCCGTTAGGAGTTTCTCTAACATTTAAGGATGAATTAACTTTGACTATCCCATATTGAATATTTTCATAAAACTTCTTATTTTGTGATCCTTCATATCTTACATACCCATCACTAGGTACACCATTTTCTCTATAGAAAGTTATACGTAACCATTCCCCAGTTCTATACATAGGACTAGCTTTTTGGTTAGGTTGAAGTTCCTCATTGTGATCTTTAACATTTACATCACTAGCATTCCACCAAACATACGTTACTCCATCATCGTTAATATATTCTTTATGGTAATCAAATGATATTCTATTATAATACTCTATTCCTATATAAGCGTGATATTTTTTGTCTCCAGCTGGATATACAACTTCAATGAATTTTCTTGAGGGATATATACCTATAACAAATAAATTATCTAAGCTATCAATACATCTACCTGGAATCGGATTACAATCTTCATCAAGAACCTTTATAGAGCCTTCTCCTACTAAAGTAGCATTTGTTCTAGTTTCGCTAGATTCATAGAATCCTTTATAAGCAGTGCTAGCTGGTGTTTGAGTTTGACTTGAGCTATCTTTTGAGTTAACTCTTTCTAAGAAAGTATTCCAATATCCATTAGCTAAAATTCTTCTAGGACAGTTTTTTCTACTCGCATCGTAATGCCTTACAACTTGACAATTAGAATAATATCCATTTTTCAGGTATCTAACTAACTCAATAGCATTATCAACCGCTTTATTATAATCAGAATCAGAGTTAACACATATTTCTATAGATATAGTGTTTTTATTATTTATTCCATATCTATTATTACCATCTCCACAATTCCATGTAGCGTGTTTATGTTCTACAGCTTGATATACTCCGGTATCATCAACGTAATAATGAACGCTTGCTTTACCTATATTCCCATTCGCTTGAGCTTTGCAGTGAGTTTCAGCACCTGCACCTTTTGATGTATTATCTGTCTCATGTATAATTATATGCTTTGGATTATTAGCATTTAAAGTAACATTAGTTGTGCTTAACCTTTTATTTATTTTCATATTGAAATCACTCCTTAAATAATTTTTAAAATAAGAAAAGGACCTTTACAGATCCTTTCAACTTATACATTTTCATTTACTGATTCTTTCTTCTTACCTTCTTTAAGTTGTATTAATGCATTTTTTAATCCCTCTGGAATAGGCGCCCCTAAACTCGCACAATTTTCTAATAAACTAATTCCTTCATTTGCTATATAAAAATATGCAACCATTGTTCTAAACATCCAACTTCCAGTATTAAGTAATCTATCTAGCATAACAGCAACTATAAGAATTATAAGTATTACACATTTTCGTGCTATTCCTTTAAGTCCTACATCGCTGCTTAGTTCTTTATTTACATACCCTCTAATTACACCAGTTAATTGATCTAGCACCATAAAAACAACTAGCACTACTAAAGGTATATCCCATACACCAAATAACCAAGTGAATCCAGTTCCTAATGCTATTACTAATAGCTTAATGTAATCAAAAATTTTTTCCATTTAGACACCTCTTTTTATTATTACTTATTTACTTCACGTTCTTTTTCTATTACAAAGTATATAAAAATTGTTTTACTTTTCTAGCAATAATATCATGTCCTTTTTCGTTAGGATGGAGTCCATCTGGACATAACTCTTCCATTATTTCTTGAATATGTGTTATAACAAGTCCATTACTCCACATATCTAAACAAGGTATAGAATAATAAGAACAGACTTCTTTTATGCAATCAATGTAAGGCTTATGTTCTGCATTTCCATAATTTAATGGGGTAATAAACCCCAATCTCTTACCAATATACTTTTTATGCAGACCTTGACATAATATATGCATAGCTCCATAAAGCGTTGTTTTTTCCCTATCTTCAAAATTTCCTACAGGTAATTTATTATTAGCATCATTTATGCCTCCAAATACAGTAATAATATCTGCATCATCACTCATTTTCTCAAATCTTGTGCAAAATTCATTTCCTGGAGTCCCACCGTGACCAAGTGAAATACGAGAACCACTTACACCATAATTTCTAACTAAAATATTTTCTTCTTCTCCAATTATACTGTGATAGTTCCTAGATTTACCAGGCGCGTGAGTTATACTATCTCCTAAAACATTCCATTTTAAATTGCTTAGATCTGTTTTTTTAAATAAATCTATAAGTTGCCCTTTTATTGCTTCATCCTTAATGTATATTTTCTTTTCAGTTATAGGTATTAAACTTGGTTCTTTAGTTCCTAATATTAAATAAGGTTCATTTGAAACTTCATATGAGACTCTAATATAAGCTATATCTTCTCTATTAACCAATATAGTTTTATTGTCAACAACACAACCACTTTCTATATTACATAAATATTCTCTGTTACTGTTATAACATGCTCCAAAGTTATATATTGCATTGCTTATATAGATTTCTTTTGAAATAACTGGTATAAATCCACTTGCTTTATAACCTGCATTAGAAGCAACATTACCATTAGATTTATTTATATACTTACCATTTAAAACTCCTTCTTTAGATTCTTTAAGTCTTTCATCGATTAAGATATCTATCTTATCATAAGGTGTATATTCTAAAATCGTATCACTCTCAGAAAACATTTTATTTTCGCCTTTTATTCCAGAGAGGCGAATATAGGCTATATCAGGATTATTAGGTACAGTTATTATATCCTCTATCTTTGTTGCTTCAATAAGTCTTTCTTTCATACTATTATAATAAAAAGCTTTTGCTCCACTTGTTATTTCAGTTGTATAGTATTTTATATTCGGTTTTATATTTATAAAATCGCTTGTAACAAAGTTACTGTTAGGTGTTATAGTCCCACCAGCATTAAGATACCCTTCTGTCACACTGTTTGGGTCATATAAATTAACTCTATTAACTTTAAAAAAATTATTTTTTTCTATTTCAATTATCTTTTCATCTCTTTCTTTATCATTTTTAATTCTTATCCTTTCAGCCTCTGTTCTTTTAGCTTCAGCATCTACTCTTAAAGCTTCTTGGGTATTAATTTCTCCATTTGTTGACAAAATTTCATTTTGAACCTTTTTAAATTCCTCCAACTCAACCTTAGCTTTAGATACATAAGCTTCTACTTTCTTAAGTGTAGATACTTCATTAGTAGATTCTATAGCCTCAGGAGATCCAACTCTCTTATTAACTCTTAAAATAAAATCTGCTGTAGATATTATTCCATTAGAATCACTTATTTCAAGCTCAAAATAAGTAAATCCATGAACTTGAATTGCTGCATTTAATAATTCAATTTCTACTAACCCTTCACTTTGATTAGTTATATTAATTTTAGTTGTTTGTTCAACTATTTTTTTATCTTCTTTTATAGCAAATAATTTAATAGTTTGCCCTGTTAAATCCTTTGTAACTCCATTCTCTGTAATTTTTATATAAAAAAAGACACTATCTAGTTGCTTTACAGTTCCAACTGGACTATATCTACTATCAATAGTGTCTAAAGTAAATTTTATATCTTTTTTTGCCATAGTACCTCCTAAATACTAACACCTAAATTTTTAGGTGTTATAGGTGTCAAATCTTCATTAAATATTATTTCATTTGTATCTAAATTAATTTTATATTTACCTTTATTCTCAAGTATATTAAGATTTATATCAAAAATTAGAATTTTAAGATAACTTTCTTTATCTAATCTATCATTTACAAAATAAGAAAAATCTTGAACACCAGATACAATTTCTTCTATTTTACCAGTATTTTCAGAATAAAATACTGTCATAGATTCAACGTGTAATTTATCTTGTTTTGCTTTTTCTAACATTTGTTGCTCTGTAAATAACAAATAACCCCCTCCTTTTTTTAAGCTGTAACATGTAAAGTTGCATTAACTTGTAAGCCTTCACTACCAAAATCATTGCTTCTTCTAATATGTCCCTTTGCTGCTATTCTTGCATAAGTTCCATTAGAATTTCTATACACTCCTGAAGTTGAAACTGATATGCTTTCTACACTAAAAATTTGATTAAGATATTTATACCAGCCTTTTAACGATGCTGTAACAGATATCTCATTTGTATTAACGTAATCAAATCGAGCAGGCAGTTTAATATCTCTAATTGTATAATTATCAGTTCCATCTGTAGTTATTGAAACAGCTTCATGGTGTGATAAGAAGTGGTAAGGATATTCCATACCTGGCGCATACCACCTATTACCTTTTCTAGATACTTTATTGTAGCCTCCATTTTCAAATTCACAACCAATTTGATCTATATCTATTTTTACAGTATTACTATAAAGTTCATCTTTATGTGGGATAAAAGGTATTGCCCCTATATCACCTCTATATATCGCTACATCAGAAATCATAAACCAATGATGTTCCTGCCAATTTGAGCCTTGTCTCATACCTAAATTATTGAAACTAATCCATACATATTTATATTGGCCTGTATTAAATTTAAAACTATGTGGAACATTATTTTCTAAATCACTTTTTTGTCCGCCTGATGCTATAAGAGCTGTATACACTTTTTCATAAGTTCCTTCTTCTGTATTTGACATTATTACATATACTCTACACTCTTGTATATTTTTTTCTACGCAATAATGTAAATTCAATGTATAATCAGTATTCTCTTCAACTTTATAGCACTTAGAGCTATAGGTCCTTTTATCTGTATTATAATAATGAACATTTTTTAGAGATAATACATTTCGTCCTCCAAATCCATATGACTCATAAGACTCATATACATCCCAATAAAACCATTCCTCAGTTTGATCGCCCCACCAATGAAGAGTACCACCTTTGAAATCTCCATTTCTAACTATATTATTTAAAGTAGCTTTTTGATTTATTTCAGCTTTTATCCCATCTGAAAAAACATCAAAAACAGTTTCGCTTACTAAACCATCTCTTATAGTCTTTTTAGCTTCAACTGTTAATCTATCCGCTTCAATTGTTCCTACATCTATTAAGGCTCCGCTGAGTGAACCAAATTTTATGCAGCTAGCATTTATTTCTCCATCTATAGTCATAGCTAGTGTTAATCTATCAGGTCTATATCCTTCTAAACTAAATCCTATACCATTTTTATTTATTACTATAACTTTTTTAGCTAAATTCAAATCAATATTATCTGCAACTATTATTTCGTTTTTTCTTGGAATAACATAAGAATCTTTAAATCCTTCTGCAATTATATCTGTAGCTTGCTCCATACTTTTATCAAGTATATCTTGCCAACTATTACCTTCAAGTTTATCATTTAAATCATTCAATATTGATTCGATTTTAGACACTTCTTTAAATATAGTTGATGTTGATTCTCCTAAAATAACTTTTATATTTATTTTTCTTATACAGTCAAATTCAAGTTCAATTACTCTTTGTTTTACTTCTATATTATTTCTAAGAAAATCTTCTAATTCTAATGTTGCTATATCTCCAATAGAAAGAACCTCAAGAACACCTACCTCTATATTTTCTTCTCTCATTTCATCAATATCAATTTCAAAATTAACAGTAGGCTTATCTATATTTTGTTTTGAAAATAATTCTAATCCTCTTCTTCTCATTTCTAATTGAGCAGCTTGTAAAGTTTCATATCCTTCTTCCTCTGGATTATCAGGATCACTTTTTACTTTTATATCATCAAACTTTACAACTCTTGTTTTAAAATGAGGATATGCATTAGCTAAGGGAGAAATAAGATATTCATCTAATTTAATTCCATCATAACCTTTAATCTTTAATTTAGTAGCTACTTCTGTAATTGATATATCACCATTTATAGCTTTTAAATTTTTTCTTAATGATATTCTATAACCATTATCTGAACCAATCTTTTCATTTATTTTAAATTTAAAATTATCATAATCAATTTCTCCACCCCATCTATTTAGAAAACAGTTTTCATCAACTCCAATAGCTTCTGTTACAGTTTTATCTACTATTCTACAGTTGTTTATTATGTTTATATCTGATGTAGCTGTAAACCTATGTGAATCTACTGTAGTATTTAATATTTGATTTATAGCTCCTCTTCCATCTTTCTCAACTATATTGGTATCCTCTATGAAAAAATCATCTAAATCAAAGAAAATATGTTTAAAATAAACTTCTAAATCAGTAAAATCATCTGAAGTATCGAATATTCTAAAAAGTTGAGTTCTACCATTAATATCAACTGGAAGTTTTAAAATTCTTCCTTCAATGAATTCAGTCCACTTTAAATTTTCTTTAGAAATAAAAAGTGTACCTTCATAAGCTCCTTCAAGCTTTCTATGAATAGTACACTTAATTAACTCTCTTTTTTCATCTAGAGAACATATTCCATTATGCGAAAATTTTGTTTCTGTAGAATCATAAATATTAATCATAAATACCTCCAATTAGGTAGCAATTCAATTTTAGTTATATTCCCTTCAAAAGATAATGTGTTTTTACCTTCAATAATCTCTGGATAATATCCTGTCATATTTTCATTAAAATTTAATTTTTCATTTGTATAACAAAGCATATTTTCACCATCAATTATAACTATACCAGATGCACTTTTAAGTGAAATTTGATTGGTATTAATCTGTATATTTATATTTCCAGAACCAGTTACCCTTAATAAGGGTAAGCTTAAATCATATATATTATTAATTTCTTTTAAACTAGTTATATCAAGCCAGAAATTTGATATTAAATATGAGTATGGATCTAAAATAAATGAAACTGTAAATAATCCAATTTTTTTAAGTTCACTACTTATTTCAGAAATTTCAATTTTTTTAATTTTATAATATACTTCATTATTCCAGGATAAAATAAGCTTTTTCTTTCCTTTAAAAAACTTACGTATTTCCCTTGAAATTACTGAAATAGGCTTATCTATTTTAAAATTAAACTCTAAATCTAAAGACATATCTTTAAGCCCTTTTTTTCTAAATAAACTGCCATCCGCTCCTAAAATTTGTACTTCCTCATAGTCATAATTCGGAGTAGGAATAATTAAATCGCCTATTAAACTTAATCCTATTTCTTTTGAACTAAATTTATTATCTAAAATAATATAGTTTTTAATTTTCATCCCCTCCTCATTTCTTTATTTAACCTTTTTATCGTATATTTATATTGTTCTTCCTTTAATTCCTTATCTCCAACCTGAACAATTATACTTATACCATCTCCTAATTTAGAGATTGTATCTTTTAAGTCTTTTAATATAGAATTATCAAACTTTCCTATATTTCCTTCTAATTTTTCAGCACTATTTTTAAGATTATATATTTCTTGAATATTTCTACTTTTAGGTGTATTTGCTGTAAATAATTGTGCATCAACAGGAATAGAATCAACTTCACTCTGTAACCTATCAATTCTTAAGCTCCCTGGAAGATTACCATCAACTTGAACATCAATAGATCTAAATGGATTTAATTTAGATAATAATCCACCTATGCCATTTGCAACTTTTCCTATTATACCAAATAATGAATCAAGAGTATTTATTACAGCTCTTATAGGACTTAAAACAACATTCATTGCGGTAGTAATTGCATTCTTTATAGTATTAAATGCAGGCGTAACTGCATTAGCTACTGCTCTTACAATATTCATAAATGAATCAAAAACTGGTTTTAAGACTCCATTATATACACTTCGTATACTATTAACTATAGTTGTAAACAACTCGGATATATTCCTAAATATAGGTTGAACCACTGACCAGACTTGTCTTACAATAGACATAAAAAAGGTGAATACTGGTTTACCTATACCATTCCAAACTGAACTAATTGTATTAAATACCATAGTAAATACTTGAAGTAAAGCTGATAATATAGGTGCAGCCATCCTTACACATTCTGCAATTATTTCACCTATTAACTTAAAAAGAGGTTGAATTACAGTATTATATATAGATTTACAAGTATCCCATAGTCCCTGGAATGAAGCTTTAAAATCTTCAAAATAAGGTTTAACAGTTTCAATTAAACTATTAGTAGCAGATTTGATTTCTTCCCAGTTAGACTTTATAGACATAGCTAAGACAACTACTACGCCTATTACTGCACCTATTACACCTATTATTGGTAAAATAGCACCAGTAAATAAAGCCATAGCTCCTCCTGCTGCTGTAACCGCTGTACTTATTGCACCAAATGAAATAACTAACATTCCAATAAATACAATTAAAGGACCAAGTATTGCTAATATTCCTCCAATTACTCCCATTAGAATAAATAACGCTGTTGCTAGTTTTGGATTTTCTTCTATCCATGATTTTATACTATTTACAACCTCTTGTATTTTAGGAACCATTTCATTTATTAAAGGTAGTATAGCCTCTCCTATTGGCATTATAATTCCTGTTTCAAAATTCCTTTTCAATGTCTCAAGTGCACTACCTAAATCATCATATTTTATTTCATTCATTTGATCTGCTGTATCTATGGTTGCATTGAAGTTATCTCCAATATCACCTAAAATACTAATAACATTTGGCCCTAAATCTTCCCACATAGTTCCAAAAAGAGCTGTTCCAACAAGATTTTGTTCTTGTTTGTTGGACATACTGGCAATTTTATCAATTATTTCACTGTATGTTTTCTTTGCTCCTTCTCCACCTTCACTCATGGTTAAAGCTACTTTTTCTGAATCCATTCCTAATTTTTCTAAAGCTTCTGAAGTTCCTTTTGAACCATCAGTTAATCTTATATTAAATTCTTTTACTGCATCTCCAATCTTATCTAAGTTCCATGCGCCAGTTTCACTACCGTCGTATAGAATATTAAACATATCTTCAGCTGTTAATCCTGCTTTTTTAAACTGAACTGAGTACTCATTTACAGTATCTAAAAGTTCACCTGAAAAATCTAATCCTTGTTGTGCTCCTTGAGATAATAAGTTAAAGGCTTCTTCTGAACTAATGCCAAAGTTATTCATTAAAGCATCTACACTTCTTACACTCTCATTAATATCATATCCAAAGACATCTCTCATTAAGAATGCCTTTTCAGTTGCACCCTGTAGCTCATCCCCAGTTAAATTTAAATATTTATTAACTGATCCTACAGCACTTGCTACATCATCGAAACTTTCACCAAAATTATTATTATAAATATTTTTGATTATAGGTTCCATTTCTTTCATCTGTTCTTTAGTTAATCCTACATTAGCTTGAAGACCATTAAGAGACTTTTTAAACTCATTAGCTGAATTTACTCCTTTTGAAAATGCACCTACTATGCTTTCTCCAGTTTCACCTATCTTTTCACCTACCATCATAACGCCTTCACCTATTTGGGCCATATTTTCTCCAAATTCGGTTATTTCAGCACTAGATTGGTTTAAACTATCTGCAAAATCATCTACTTCTTTTCCAGCATCTTTAAGTTCATTTTGCATGCTATTTAATCTAGCTTCTGTAAGTTTAATTTCAGCCTGTGTTGAATTTAAAGCCATTTCAAGTTGACCATATTCACTTTTATTTTTACTAATAGCATTCTCAACTTGTGTAAACTCTGTTTTTAATGATTTTAGCTTACTTTCAAGTTCTTTTGCTTCACTTGAATTTTTACCTGCTGCGTTAGCGACCTGATTATACTCTGCTTCTAAAGTATTAATTTCATTTTTTAATTTTGAACTAGAGCTTATAAGTTCTTCATTTGAAGAATCTAACTCCTTAAGCCTTTTCTTTATAGCATCTAGTTTATTTTCTTGAGCTTCATACACTTTATTTAAAGCTTTAATTTCATTAGCTAAACCTTCAGTTTTATCTTCCATATATTGAGTAGTCTGTGCAGTTGTTTTAAAGTTCTTCTGAGCATTCCTTAAATCCTTATTTAAGTCTTTCATCTCATTTTTAAACTGTTTAGCCTGCATTCCAACTGTAACAACTAGTTGTTCACTAATAACACCACCCCCTAATCATCAAGACAAATTAATTCTGTAGTCTTAATATTATCGTTAGTATTAATTTTCTTATCTGTCTTGCTTGATACTTTATTGATATTTATATGAACATCAGCTAAAGCAATTATTTTAGCTGGTGTACTATTCCAAAAATCTTCTTCACTCATATTTAAAATAGTTACTGCTAAGTAGTAACACCAACTTAAATCAAGTTCTATTTCTTTTTGTTGAATTTTTTTTTATTATTTCCTTTTGGCATAGCTCCAACTAAAACCTTTGTTAATTTCTCACCAAGTTCTGCTACAACAGCAATAGGATTATATCCTTCTAATTCTTTTCCTATTGGTTCACCATTAGGATCTTTTCTTAAACAACTAGCTATTAAGAAAAATAAGGTTATTTCATCAATATTTCCATCTTTCATTTGATTAATTCCAGATAAAATTGATTTACCTGTTAACTCTTTAAATTCATTAATAGCTTTCATATCACAAACCATATACATATCTTTATTATCAAATTTAACTTTCTCAACTTTTACTCTTAAACTCAAAATTAATCTCCTTTCATAAAAAAGCTAGGATTAATTAAATCCTAGCTTCAAAATTTCTACACTTGAACTGTTTTAAAGAAGTTTGTAATTATTTCACTTGCTCCACTTGCTTCATCATCTGAACTTATTTCCATATCAACATCTCCAGTTGTTGCTAAAGGAACAGCTACACCTTTTAAAATAAAATTAGAACTTTCAACACCATCTTCAATTGTTTTAGCTTCTGATTCTTCTATAGCAAATGTACATTTATAAAGTACTCTATAATCACTCTCTCCGTCAGACCTTGGCATTTCATATAATATTGCTACTATAGGTTGATTTGATGTAGTTCCCTTATAAGTTTTACCACTATCAGTATCATACCTTATACCTGTTAAATCTGCTTTTAATTTATTAGTAATATAACCTACTTCAATTTCTATTTCAGATTTAACTAATTTTTTCCCAGATTCTTCTACAGTATCTTCACTGTAAAATGTATACTCACCATATTCATCTGATGTTTTTATATTTATACATTTTGGTATTTTTACAACTTCACCATATGTTGGTTTAACTGATGAATCTGCCGTTAATTTAGCATAATGTAGATTCTTAAATCCAATTCTTCTCATTAATTATCTCCTCTTCATCTATTAAAATTTTAAACTCTAAAGGTTGATTAAACACATTTAAAGTATCGTCAAATTTAGCTCCTATTTTAGGGAGTTGAATAAACTTGTTTATCCTCATTAAATCTTCTATCTTTTTTACTAATTCAAATACTTGATTTTTATCTACATAAACATTTAATAAAAGCTCATATTCACTTAATTTACTTTCAGTATTTCCATAGTACTTAGGAAATTCAATGAAATTAAAAACAACTAAAGGAAAAGTTGTTTTATTTCCTCTAGTTGCATATAAGACTGGTATATTTAATTCTTTTAAAGCTTTAATTAATTTTTTATTTATCATAGCTTTAATTCCTTTAACAATCCATCTTTTATCATTTCTTTTACATTTTTTTCAGCCTTTTTAGATGCTTTTTTCATCCACATATAATTAACATCTACTCTTCCAACATTACTATTTTCCCCATTAACTTTCCATTCAAAGCCATAATTTTGATAATAAAGCCCTTTAGTTTCTTCCCAATTTTCTTTATTTATACCTACATCAATAAATAAATAGCCATCACCATTCCTATTTTCTAAAATGCTTAAATATTTATAGCTTCTTGGTTTATCTTTAGGCGCTTCCTTTTTTTCAATGTTCAATGTTTCTTCTGCAGCATCATTTATTATTTTTTTCTTTATTTTATCTGGTTTATCAGCTAATTTTTCAAAATAATTTATCTAATCCTTTAACAGTAAAATTAGCCATTTAACTTAACTCCAGTTACTAATATAAAACCATTTCCTAAATCAATAGGCTCAGTTTTTACATCATATATACCATTATTAAATATAATTCTATCTTTATATGTGATATCACACTCTCTAAGGATAAAATCATTGCATTGTAAACTTGTTATGCCTTGCTCATGTAAAAATTCCATCTTTTTATAACTACTATTTTTAACATTAGCAAATTTCTCATACAAATTCACCCATTCATCTAATTCAATCCCATTATCATTTATAGAATTATTTAACCTTTGGATAATGATTTTTTTATTAAGACTACCTATGTTAACTTTTCTCATAGATTATTCCTCGCATGCATATCTAAAATAGTAGTTAACGCAAAATTAATCTTATCTGTTTCAACTAAGGCACTCCTATTAGAATACATCTGCTCAATTAAAAGAAGTGCTGCAAATTTTAACTCTTCAATTTTATCAGCTTCATCTTTTTTTAATCCTGTATAACTAATAATATAACTTTTAGCACCTTTTATAATTGTATCTATAAGTAAATCATCATCTGGAAAATCAACTTTTAAATATTGTTTAACAAATTCAATATTTAAATCTTTCATTTATTTCACCTCATAAAAAAGAGAGTTAATAATAAACTCTCTTTTATTCACCTGGATTGAATATTCCAGCTACAAGATCAGGATTTTTAGTTTTTCCATCCATATAAATATCTGAGCCATATCCTATTAGTCCAGCTCTTTTATAAGCTGAATCATCATAAGTATTTATAACAACTTGTTTTTGTGTATTTGTATGGTATGCACTCTTATTAGCTAATATTATTACACAATTTTCACTAGAAGTATCTAAAGTAGCTAATGCATCTGAACATTCAACTGGTAAACCTAATAATGTATAATCAGATTCTTTCGTTAAATCTGGTTGTAATAATGGTCTACCATTTGTATCTTTTAATAAATCAATTACTAATAAAGTATCAGCATGCATAAACCATTTAGCATTTTTTAATCCTGATTTTTTTATTTTAGCTTTACATTTCTTTAAATCATCAACTCCGATAACACCTCTACTTTCTAAGTTATGTTTTTTAGTTATACCAGAGATAATTCCAGTAGGTTGATTTGATCCGTTACCTTTAAATATCGCAGCTTCAATTGCATCTATCATACTGTCAGCTATATCTTCTTTTAAAAATGCAGTTAAATTAACTTCTTCTGAATTTAACATTTGCTGAGTTATTGCACTTTCTCTATATAATCTATGCTGCTCTAAAATAATACTTTCTAAAGTTGGAGTAGTAGATTTTTGAGTTGAATCTGGAACCTTTCCTTCTGCTACCCAAGATGCTGTACCATCAGCACTTTTCTTTAATATCTTATACTTTCCTTTCACATTAGTAGCATCAAAGAAAGAATATACTGCTGATCTATCTTTTAAAACCTTAATTATATCCTTAGATAAAGTTTCACCAACGACTAATCCACCTTTATTAGTTGTTCCAGCATTTAATGCAGTTCTTAATTCCTCTTCTTGAATTTCCTCTAAAGTTCTTTCTTCTTTTTTTTCTTTATCTTTTCCCTCTTTACTCTTTCTATTAACTAAAGTTCTTGCTTCTTCTTTTATCTTTAAAGTCTCATCTATTTCTTCGATTTCTTTCTTTAAATCATTGTACTTTTTAACTTCCTCTGTACTTAATGCTCTTGTTTCTTCATCAGCTTTATTAACTATAGCTTCCATATCAGCTATTAGATCATTTCTTCTTTCCTCTAATCCCTTTTCAACTATAGTTCTTAACTCAAGTCTTCTTTTTATCATACTTATTAAGCCTCCTATTTTCTTTTTAAACTTTCAATTTCTTCTTTGTATTTAGAGTTATCAACTTTATTAGTATTATCTGCTATTTTAACAATTGAATCTGATGACCTTGTTTCAGTTAATACCTCTTCATTCGCCCTAGTCTCTATTGAAGTAGCACTATAAGCAGGAACCTTTGTATTATCAACAATAGATACTTCTGTTAACTCTAAATCTTCAACATATCTACGCTGAACCCCTTCCTCAATGTCTTCCCATCTGTCTTTTACTGAATAAAATCCAAATGACCATCCTCTTAGTTCATTTCTTTTAGCTTTTTCTATGACTTCTGCATCAGTTATTGTAGCTATAGCTCTTAATCCAATGTTATCCTCAAAAAGCTCTAAAGTCCCTTCTGCAGTGCTTCCTAACTTTCTATTTTTATCATGATTAAGAAGAATATCTACATTTTCTGCTTTTTCTAATGCTCTTTGAAAGGCTTTAGGTACTATTTGTTCTCTAAAACTGCCTTTTACATCTGGAATAAGCCTACTATCTCTAGCAACTGCATTAACATAACCGTCTATGATAATGCTATTGTTCCTTATTTCCACTCTCATTTAATTCACCCCCTTTCAAATCATCTGATTTATGAGTTTGGCCAGTATTAGGTGTGAAAATAGTTTTGTTTTTAACATCATATAAAACCTCACCTAAATTCATTCTCAAATAATTAAAGTCAGCTATTTCAGGTAAATCCTCAAAATATCTGACTTCATTTGTCAATATAAACCCATTTTTAAGCCCAATTTCATAAGCTCTATATCTTTTTTCTATATCTCCTTTACTTAAATCTTTAGTATTAACTGCAAAAAATAATTTTCCCTTTTCTTTTTCAAGTATAAGACTTTTATTTAAAGCAGCTTCAAGATTTATTATTATAGGATTTATAGATCCATCTATAAATTGCCTTTTAACTTCATCACTTGGACCATCAAATAAATTTGGAGGTATATTAAGCAATTTATACCCTTCTTGTGAGTTTAATTTTTTATTTTCTATTAATTGCATTTCTACTGATGTTTGCTGTAATTCCTTATAGTCTAAGCCATCATTTAAAATTACACATGTTTCCTTTGAATGCTTTCCATAAAGCTTATTCCAACTTTCTTTAAGCTTATCTAAAGCTTCTTGAGATAATTTTTTCATGCTTTTAATAACACCCTTTTTAATTCCACCAGTTTTAACTTGTGAATTTTCAAATTCTAAAGCATTATACATTGTAGAAAGTATCAAATTGCTTTCTTGTATTATTCCAATACCTTCAGAACCATTTTTACTCTTTCTATTTAGTGTTATAAACTCATAATGCTTATACTCTTCACCAGCTACAACAATAACATTATCTTTAAAAATAGGATCTTGTCCTTCATTAACAGATACATTATTAGCTTTTACATAGTGCAATGAAGCCACATTATTCCCCTTCTTATTGATGTAAACATATCCGTTCCCATCAAGTAGGTAATCCTCTACCATAGCTTTCTTCATTTCAAAACCAGTTAAAATATCTCCAGTCTCATCATTTAAAAGCTTAGTTCTAATATCATCCTTTACCTCTTCAATATTTCCACCTTCATCTTTATATAATTTAATTTCTAAACTAGCAATAATATCACTTATTAAATTAACTCCAGATGAAATAGAAGGTATCTTTAAAGCTTCACTTCTTCCAATTACAGTATCACTAGATGAACCTTGCAAAAATAAATCTTTAGCCAAATCCTCTTCTCTAACAACTTCCTTGTTTCTTCTAAAGAATCTCAAGTTCTCACCTCCTCTCTAGGTAGTTTGAACTGCCCAATCATCTTCTGCTAACATTTCATTCTCTTGTAGCAAATAAGCTGCATCAATTATACTCATTACCATATCTATTTTTCCTATAGACTTTTTCTTATTAAGATACTTATTTAAATTTGTATCTTTAGTTTCTCTGCAATTTACAAAGTTAATTTTCAATAAATCATTTTCCTTATACTTAAATTTTTTTCTAAGTATATACTCTTTTATTAACTTTATAGGTGAATGTAAGATTGAACTATGCTGTTTTACTTCAACAGTAGTCATTCCTTCCTTATCTAGTCTTTGAGCTATTGCTCTTGCATTCCTAATATCATATCCAAATTGAATTACATTACAATTAAACTTCTCTTCAACTTCAAGAATAAGATTTATAATAAATTCATAGGATATTACTGTATCTCCACATCCATAACAATTTCCTTTTTTAATAAATGCTTTATAATCAACTTTTTCCTTAAAGCTTTTAATTTCTATTTTGTCCTGTGGAATTATAGCAAATACCTCGCTAAGTATCTCATCATTATCAGAATCATATGCTAACATAGCTAATGCAGTATTATCATCAGTTTCAGCTACATCTAATCCTAAATATACATCTCTTCCAGTCCAATCTATATCTTCAACTTCACATGCTTTAATTTGGTCCTCAGTTACATACTCTTCCCCACAATTTTCTGGTACAAAATGATTCATGGATTTAGTTAAATACTCTTCCTGTTCATCTTCTTTAATTCTAGCTTTCTCTCTATCTTCTCTAATTAACTGATAGTTTTCTTCAATTCTTAAAGGATTAGCTTGATATAAACCTATGTCATTCCAAAGATTTTCTTCATATGCATAATAAATAAGTGCAAACATCCTTCTATCTTTAACACTACCTTTTAAAACTTTTCTTATATACTCTAAATCCTCTAACATTATAGAGTTATCTATTGCATATGCAGTTGTAGTTCTAAATAATAATGGATTTATAACATTCCTTTGTCCTGATTTCATAGCATTAAAATTACTATTTTCTTTAAAATTAGCATGTTCATCACTAACAAAGGCTGATGGTCTTATAGAGTTATTCTTACCAGCTTCTGCAACCCTTGGTTCAAAGAAACTTTCAGTTAATTTACACTTTATTACACCAGTTTTTGTTTGAGAAATTTTAAATCTCTTTTTTAGTAGTGGACTAGCATTTATTATTTGACTCATAGCTTTTTTAATTTCTGATGCTAATTCTTTAGTAAGACATATAGAATAAAACTCACTAAACTGTTGCTCTGTAAGCATAAGCAATATAAACACTATAGCTATAAGTGCAGTTTTAGCATTTTTTCTAGCTATATAAAGAGTTGCTTCCCTATACCTAAACTTTTTTCTATTATTTTTATATCTCCAACCAAAAATATTAGCTAAAAAAAAGCATTGAAAATCAGCTAAGTTTTCCAATACCTCTTTACCTTCTACATGTCCAGTTGCAAAATTCATAAGTTTAAGTATATTATTTATTCTTAACAATCTTTTTTCATCAAATATAAATTCAAAATCCTCTTCAAATTGATTTTCATAATAATCATCTAAAAAGATTTCGCATTGTGCTTCAACTTCCCAAGTAGTTATTTCTTTACCGGATATTACATTTTCAGCATATCTTATAGCTCTATCTAATAATATCAATCATCATCACCAGCTAAAGCTTGTAATAAAGGATCTTGACTATCTTCTTTAGCTTGTAAATTAATATTACTAATTTTAGCTCTAGATTGAGGACTTAACGATAATTCATTGCAGCATCTATAGAAATCTGCATCATAAAGTTTTTTAGAACTTATAAAATCTTTATTGAATATTAACCCTGGTCTTTTATTTGCTTTCTTCTCTAACTCCTGGAGTCTATCAATAGCAATAGAACACTTAGCTAAGATATAAACATCTAAATTCCCTAATATCTCACTAGCTTTAAGCTCTGACTTTATATAGTTAAATAATAGTTTTTGATTATCAGTTAAATAATCAGGTGCTATAAGATTATCATCATTCCCTTTTAATGTATCTTCAAACTCTGCTCTTGCTTCAAGCTCTTCTTTAGTCTGAGAACATTCAGTTAAAACCTTAGCACTTTTACAAGGCCTAGCCATATTATCAATCCTTTCTATTAATAATTACTAGGTATTGACCATTCTGCAACCAATCTTTTTGGTAATTTACTTTGAGTAACAACTATTGAAGGTTCTGAATAAATTATTTCAGTTTCATTTGTTTCTTCATTAACCAACATAAGCCATGTTGCATTAGTTGTTTCACTTGAAAATAATCCATTTGGATCTGATTGTGGTATAGTATACGGATTTCTTGCTCCATACTCTCCTCCATCTACAGTATCCATTTTTTCAGGATTAGTATATTGGGTAGTGTATGGTAATCCAAATCCTATACATCTTCCTAAATACACAAACTTTCCATCTAAATTAGTTGTATATGCATAAGTAGTTAGTTGAGGATTATCTCTTAATTCCCAAATTTTTTTTGCCATATCTTTTTCAAAGAAATTTACTATATTAGGCATACCTAATTGTCTATTTGATTCTTCAAGTATTTGTTCTTGCTTAGAATTTATACTTTTTTGTGTTCCAACATCATTAGCTGATGCACTTTCTCCTCCGCATCCAATAAATGTACCTGTTAAAGCTATCAAAAGTAGTCCGAAAACAAATTTCTTTTTCATTTTTAAATTCTCCCCTCTCTAATATCACTTAAAAATTTATATAATGTTTGATTTTCTATTAAATTGATATCAAAGTTACTAAACTTACTATCTATGAATTTTTTAATTTGTTCCTTTTCTTCTTTTGTTTCTGCAACATCATATTCCCTCTTGTATTCAGATAATGAATTTATCATTCCCTCTACATATGAAGAACTTTCTTTAAACTTTTCTCTTTGTATACTTACTCTTTCTTTTCCTATAGTTTTATCATATATATTTTCAACTTTACCTGCCCCGAAAGTTAAACCAACTAAACCAACAATAGCTACTCCTGCTAAAGCTATTCCTCCTAAAATTTCACCTATTTTTTTCATATATAATTCCTTTCAAATTTTAAAATTTCATTTTACAGAAAAAATTTTTATTACTGAGGGCTGTTAACTAGAGATTTTTTTATTTTTTTAAGTCTAATAAGTAGGGGGGGATATTAAACCTTGAAGTACCTTTATATATTTAGGTTTATCCTCAACTAATTCATGATGATATCTACATAGAGTTATTAAATTGCTATCTTCAAACGCTAGATCTGGATTATCTTTTATTTTAATAATGTGATGTACCTGAACATTGATAGCATTAAATAACTTCATATCACTAAGCATGTCCATGTTATGCTTGCACATCTGACATAACCCTAAGTCTCTAACCTTTATATCGTTAGCTTTCCTTTTCCATCTTCCAGTACTTCTTATATCCTTAGTACCTTTAAACTTCTCTTTATATCTATCTCTATTCCTTTTCATGTTAGCTTTTTTCTTATCACATACATAAGTAGCTTCATATATTCTCCCACAACTACTACAACTAACTAATCTCCCCACTACAGCTTCTCTCCACAGAATGGACAGCACTTTATATCAAAGTATCCAGAACTGCTTCCTCTCTTCGTCAAAACAATTTTTGGTTTATCACCATCAATTAGAACAAAAGCTTTATCAGGTTGTTCAAGGTTAAATAGTGATTCTTTTACTTCAAACTCCTTACCATATGGTCTTCTACAAAAGTCACATGACATTAATAGCACCTCCATTAAATAATTTACCTAGCTCATTTACTTTGGAGTATTTATATAACAAAACCCTACAAGTATACTTCCTATGAATACTCCTATTAGTATTGCAATTACAGTCTCCATAATATTATCCTCTACTCAATAATCTTGCTCTCTACTTCCTTCTTCTTAAGCTTAAGCTCTTTGTTCTTTTGCTCTACTGCATGTGGATTCTCTTTCCATTGAGCTTTCTTCTTATTACCTAACCAGTATTTCTGTGCTCCTAGATCTGGTTTACAGTACTTCTTAACTTTACTTATCTTAACATCTTCTTTAATAAGCACTGTTCCATTCTCTCCTTCAACCTCTTCTTTAACCTTAGTAACAACCTCTTCTGTATAGTGATAGCCATTACAAAGTTTAAATAAAGATTGTTCAACCTGTTGGTTTTTATTGTCCTTAGCTTCAGCTATTGTTTCCTTTAGTTGCGAACATTCGGCCTTATACTTCTTCCAAGTCGTAAGTCCAATTTCTAATTTTTCTGCTATTTCTTTATCAGTCGAACCCTCTTCAACCATTGATTTTACTAAGCTTAAGCTACCTAGTATTTTTTCTTCTACCGACTTCAATAGTCTCACCTCCTGTCCAACATCCGACCTTTTGCTTTTTTCGAGGTCGGATAATAAAAAACGCCTTAAATAGGTAAAAAGCAAATAAAGTATTAAAATCACTTCTAAGCAAGTAATCCCAACACTTCAAACCTAATTCATTTAAAACACCTAAATAGGTAATAACTGTATAGATTACTCATACTATTTTTCAAGGCTTATATTAAGTAGATATTTTTTTAATACTTAAAGAATAGACATAGTGTATTTTTTTACCTATCCAAAGTACAAAAAAAAATTAGAGTTTATCGTCAGCTATAATTGCTGCTCCCTCTCTAACTTCATCACTTAATCCTAAATATACCTTTGTAGTTTCTATACTTTTATGTCCCAAAGCAATTCTTACATACTCCAAATTCCTTGTTGCTTCAAATAATCTTGTAGCATATGTTTTTCTTAAACTATGCCCACTAATATTTTTTAAACCTAAACTTTTCCCTACTTGAGATAATATATTGCTATAAGCTTTTGCTGATAAATGATCTCCACCTTTATTAGATTCAAATGCATAAGAACTTTTAGCTTTATTCTTACAATACTCTTTTAATAATTTTCTTAGCTTAGGTTTTATATGTGCTTCCCTCTTTTTAGGTGCTTTCCTATTACTTTTAGGATTATCTTTAATATATTTCTTCCATGCTTTATATTGTTTTTGCTCCTGGATAATAAACTTATCATCTTCAAGAGACTCTTTTATTTCTCCAATTGTAAGATTTACCAAGTCCTGCATACGATATCCTGTCGCTATAGCTAAGTAGAACAACATTAAATTTCTTTCAGCATACTTAGGACTAAATTCTTCTAGCCTGTATTTGAACTGTTCATACTTACGTTCTGGAATAGGATTAGAAGGCACTTTTTCTCCTCTATTATCCATTATCTTACCTGTCTAAGAGCTCCATTTTTTCTCTTATACACTCTATTACTCATAAGTTCTTTTATTTCACTTTCACTTAACTCATCCTTTTTTCCCAACTTGTCCAATTTCTTTAGCTCCTTAGGTTTAGTTTCTTTAATTATATCTTTTATTCGCATTTAATCACCTCTCAATCTCTAAAAATAAAAAAGAACCTTAGTAAAAACTAAAGTTCTTTTTTAATGTAATCCGTATAGTTCAGAGGTTATTTATGCCTTTTTTTCCTATACCCATATACTACCATCAATTTTCATTTATGTCCTCTGATTATTTTCATTTTATTTTTATTATTTTTTCTTTTTTATTCTATTTGATGTT
>OKNJ01000045.1_pt1 | contig 21182 bp, 20 predicted proteins | sample 1612701 | NCBI WGS metagenome assembly OKNJ01 (sample SAMN04436813, study PRJEB24849) | human gut metagenome | biome: human gut; feature: NICU; material: stool | host: Homo sapiens | place: USA: Saint Louis, MO | collected 2011-05-17
ATATTTATTATTAAATTTGTTTACTATTATTTTTTCTTAATAAAATATATTAAATTCATACACTTTATATGAATTTAAGTAGATCTTAAATTTGTTTAATCAACAATTAGTAAATATTTAATATTATAATTTTAAAACTCTTAAATTAAAATTTTTAATAGGAATATTATTTCATATAGTGGTCAACATATAAATGTAAAGAAAGCTATTAAGATTAAAAATGAGTAGCACTTTACAAAGGATCAATTTATAGAAGGAGGTAATCTTATGGGAAATGAAAGTTATAGAAAACAAAATAGTGATGGTAGCATATTAAAGTGGATAGGAAGATTTGTTTTAGTTGCCATAGTATTAGTAATAACATCATTTGTAACTCCAGGATTTTCAATACATGGACTATGGTCATTTTTATTAGCTGCTGTCGTAATATCAGTGTTAGATTATTTAGTAGAATTATTTATGGGTGTTGATGCATCACCATTTGGGAAAGGAATAAAAGGTTTTATAATAGCTGCAATAATAATATATTTAACTCAATTCTTAGTTCCAAACATGGGAGTTTCAATTATAGGAGCATTACTGGCTGCTGTAGTTATAGGAATAATAGATGCTGTAATTCCAAATAAAATTATGTAAAACTTTTAAAATAGAGTGCTTTTAATAAAAGCGCTCTATTTTTTTATTAATATTTAAAGTATGTGATGTTATAATATTATGGATAAAAAATAGAATTAAAAGATAAGAATAAGTGAGGATTTTTTTATGAGCAAATATGCGATACTTGCAAATCCAGGTCATAATCGTATTTATTTTGATACAGCGCTTAAGATTGCAGTTTCAGAATTACAAGCAATTGCAGATGCTTATGATATGGAGATAAAGGAGATTGGAGAAGGGAATTTAGGTCTTCCAGCATCAATATGCTTTAGTACTAATAGAGAGCTTAAGGAAGAAGACTTTAAAGCATTAAGTTTTTCATCAATTTATTATGCCTTATTTGAAATAGTAGAGGGAAATCTTTTAAGACCTATTAGTGTCCCAGATTTTCATACATTCCCTGAAAGTATGGTTCAAATATTAAAATATAATGGAAAGACAAATGAGCAATTTACTAGACTTATGGTAAATTTAGCTTTAAGTGCTTGTAAAACAGGAAGTAAAAAGATAACTTTATTAGATCCTATGTGTGGTAAAGGTACAACTTTATATGAAGGATTCATAAGAGGGTTTGATGTTAAAGGAATAGAGATAAATGAGCAATGGACTCAAGAGATTCAAACTTATGTTGTTAGATTTTTAAAAGAAGGAAAGTTTAAGCATAAAGTTGAAAAATCTAAGGTGTCAGATTCTAAAAAGAAGAAAATAGCTAATGTGTTTAATTTAACTGCCGCAGCAGAAAAGAATGCTTTTAATTCAGGAGAGGTTCAATCATTCCAGTTATTTAATTCAGATACTAGAAAAGCAGATCTTCTTATTAAGAAAAAATCTTGTGATATTATAATATCTGATTTACCTTATGGGGTTCAGCATGGAAGTAAGAATGATAGAAATTCTCTTATGGAAAGAAGTCCACTAGGGCTTTTAAAAGAAGCAATTCCAGCATGGCATAATGCATTAAAAACTAAAGGAAGTTTAGTACTTTCATACAATGAATTTACTATGAAATATGATGAGGTAGCTATTGTTTTAGAGGAAAATGGATTTAAAGTTCTTGATGAAACACCTTATCATAATTATTTACATAGAGTAGATCAATCAATAAATAGAAATTTAATAGTAGCTGTAAAGGCTTAAAAATAGAGGATTACTAATTAAGTAATCCTTTATTTTTTACAAATTTAACTTAATTTTTTTATAGTTTTTTTATATTGCTAATAGTATAATTTAAGGTAATAATTTGTAATATAAATAAGTTGGTTTAGGGGGAAAAATGAGGAAAAAGCTAATAATTACAGCTATAATAGGTTTAATATTAATTGGAGGAACAACTACAGGAATAGTTTTAAATAATAACTATTTTAAGGAAAAACAAGAGAGTGTTGCTGAAAATGAAGAGCATATTAGTAGTGAAAAAGATCAAAATAATAAAGATGAAAAAGCAGAGAATAATCAAGAGGATTTAGAAGGAAGCAAAGAAAATAATGAAAAAGATAGTTCTAATAAAGAAGATAGTAATAAAAAGCCAGAAGAACAAGAAGTAAATGATAAATATACAATATTCTATAAAGCTCGTGATGCTTATAATAGAGAAGATTTTGATGAAGCCATAAGATTATATGAAACCATAACAGATAAAGATGTTTTAGCCAAGGTTGAATATGAGAAAGATAGATTTTACTTTGCGAAAAAAATAAATGATGAGATAAATGAAGGACAAAAACTTTATGATTCAGGTAAATACTTTGAAGCAAAAGTATTTATGAGCAAGTTAATTAGAGGAAATTATATGTTACCTAATCAAGAAGATAGAGCTAATAAAATATATGAAGAAGCTAGTTCAAAAGTTACAAAGGAAGAAGTGGAAAAGGTAAATGGAAAATTTACTTTTGAGAAGGCTGTTGAACTTGTAAAAAAAGAAATAGGAGATAATCCTAATAATACATATGAAAATTTTCAAGAATATACAGATATAAATGGGGCAAAGGTTTATCAAGTAATTGTTAAAAAGAATGGGGATAGTAATAACTCAGAACTTTTTGTGGTTAGCTCAGATGGAAGTGTTTTATCAGGATCTTAAAATAAGAATAAAAACTTTAAAATTTAGCAAATTATAATATATTCTATTATTAGTCAATATTTTAGAAGATTATAGCAATTTATCTTTAAAAAGCTTAAAATTTGTCATTATTATTAGACTATGATATTATATAAGCCTATAAGTAAATCCCTATATGTATAAATCAATATTTATACTAAGGAGAATTTAGTTAATGAACGGAGGATATGTATAATGGATAAATTACCAAATTGCCCTAAATGTAATTCAGAATACACTTATGAAGATGGAAGTCTTTTAGTTTGCCCAGAATGTGCTTATGAGTGGACTCCAGGAAGCGAAAATGCAGATGAGGATGTATTAGTAGTTAAAGACTCAAACGGAAATATACTTCAAGATGGAGATACTGTAACTATAATAAAAGACCTTAAAGTAAAAGGTGCTTCATCAGCTTTAAAAAAGGGTACAAAAGTTAAGAACATACGTCTAGTTGAAGGAGATCACAACATAGATTGTAAAATAGATGGATTTGGAGCTATGAGCTTAAAATCAGAATTCGTTAAAAAAATTTAATTAAATAGAAATAAGGAACATATTAGTATGTTCCTTTTTATTTTGGAATTTAACTAATATAATTAGGTTTAATTCTATTTAAGATTAAATAATTAATATTTAAGAAAAGGAATCAATTAATTATATTGATATATAATAAGAACATAATGATTTAATAAATTAATTAATACAATGTAATTTGAAAACGATAAATTAAGAAAAATCTATAAAATACTATCAAAAAGGTTTATTTGTAAACTAATTTTTGATACTATAGTAATTAAGAGTTTTTAAGTCTTTTTAAATTTATAATTTTAAGATAGGACATAGGGGGATGTGTTTATTTTAGCTTTATTAAATGGAGGTGTTTAAATGAAGTGGAGTAACATTTTAAAAGTGTTTAAGAGAGATGTGAAAGCAATAATAAAAAATCCGATAGCACTTTTAATAATAGGTGGAATATGCTTTATACCATCACTTTACGCATGGGTAAATATAGCGGCATGTTGGGATCCTTATGAAAATACTAGCAGCGTTCCCATTGCTGTAGTAAATAATGATAAAGGGGCTTCATTCAATGGGAAAGAAATGAACATAGGTAATGAAGTTATTGATGAATTAAAGAATAATCATGCCATTGGGTGGAAATTTGTTGATACGAAACAAGCAGATAGGGGATTAATAGATGGTACCTATTATGCAATGATAGAGATTCCAGAAGATTTTTCTGAAGACTTAACTAGTGTTTTATCTGAAAATCCTACAAAGCCTGAAATAATATACAAGGTTAACACAAAAGCTAACCCTGTTGCAGGTAAAATAACAGGAGTTGCACAAAGTACTCTTGTAAATCAAATAACATCAAATTTTATAACTACTGTTAATGAGACAGCATTTTCTTCATTAAATGATTTAGGATATGATGTAGATAAAAATAAAGATAATATTATTAAGTTAAAAAATTCTATAATAGCTATAGATAAAAATATGAGTGCTATTAAAAATATGCTTAACAATATAAATAGTAACTCATCAAATTTAAGCACATATTTAGAAGAAGTTCAAAGTACTATGCCATCAATAACAAGTGGTTTAAATAATATATCTCAGAATGCTGAGAATACTGGTACTTTAATAAATACTTCTAAAGAATCTTTAAATAGTACCTTTGATAATATAAGGTTAAACTTAAGTGAATCACAAACATCATTAGATAAGGTACAAAGTAATTTAGATGATTTATCTTCAATGGCTAATGATGCAAGCTCTGCTAAGATTAATGCACTAATAAGTAAATCTATTAATGAAATAGATAAAGTTGATAATAGTGTTACAGCCGTAATTAACTTTTTAGATGCTATTAATAAAAAAATTGCTAATGAAAAGATCGCTAATATGATAACTTCATTAAAAAATGTTCAAAATTCCTTAGCAGAAGAGAAAACTAAGCTTAATGATTTACAAAGCAAAGTTAATAGTGGTCAAAATGTAGATAAAGGACTTCTTAGTTCAATAAGTGATTTAACTAAAAAAATAGAAGGGCAAGTAGATAATTCTTTAAATAGATTTGATAATGATACAAGACCGGCTTTAAATACAATTGCTGATGGACTTGTTACTGCTACTAAAGGGGCATCAGATTTATTAGGAAAAGCAAATGGTTTAGTTGATCAAATAAATAATTTATTAAGTACAGCTAATCAAGGATCTCAGCTTGCAAATTCAACATCAGAAAAATTAAAAAATAGTTTAGAAGAATTTTCAGGTGTTATAAGTGAATTAAGTTCAAAACTTCAAGATGTTAGTGATGATGATCTTGGAAAAATAGTTGGAATACTACAAAGTAATCCAGAATTTATGGGAGATTTTATTGCAAATCCATTTAATATAGAGGTAGATGCAATATACAAAGTAGCTAACTATGGATCAGGAATGGCGCCAATATATTCAGTATTAGCCCTATGGGTTGGTTCATTAATATTAATATCATTATTAAAAACAGAGTCAGCTGAATTTGAAGGTAGTGAGAATATAAATTTAAGAGAAAGACATTTTGGAAAAATGTTAACTTTCGTAAGCTTAGGAATACTACAAGGGTTCATAGTAGCCTTTGGGGATAAGTTCCTTTTAGGAGTTCAAACAGTAAATACAGCATTATTAATTTTTGTATCAATGTTTGCTTCAGCTGTGTTCACTATAATTGTATTTACGCTTATGTCTGTCTTTGGAAACCTAGGTAAAGCCTTAGCTATTATACTTATGGTTTTACAATTAGCAGGTAGTGGTGGATCATATCCTATACAAGTAGATCCATTATTCTTTAGAATAATTCAACCAACTTTCCCATTTACTTATGCCATATCAGGGTATAGGGAAGCTATAGCAGGACCTTTAGTAAGTACTGTGATTTTAGATTTTGCTATTTTAACCATAATGGGATTGGTATTTATACTTCTAGGATATTTATTAAAAGGACCTTTAAATCCTAGGGTTAGAAAATTTGAAGACATGTTTGAAGAATCTGGAATAGCAGAATAAGCTGTATTTTAAGAGGTGAATTATGAAGAAAATTTTTAAAGTCTTTCGAAGAGATTTAAGAAATATAAGGAAAAATCCAGCGGCTTTAGCAATAGTCATTGGTTTATGTATAATACCATCTCTTTATGCTTGGATTAACATTAAGGCATGTTGGGACCCTTATGTTAATACAGGGAATTTACCAGTTGCCGTTGTCAATAATGACAAGGGCGCTGAGGTAAATGGTAAAGAGATAAATGTAGGTAAGGAAGTAATTGATGAACTTAAAAAGAATGATGCTATAGGATGGCAATTTGTAGATGCATGGCAAGGAAATTATGGATTAAATGAAGGTAAGTATTATGCAATGATTGAAATACCTTCAGATTTCTCAGAGGGATTAACAAGTTTAATTACAGGAAGTCCTCAAAAGCCGGATATAATTTATAAAGTAAATGAAAAATCTAATGCTATAGCAAACAAAATAACAAATGTTGCAAAAAATAAAGTTACAGATGAAATAAAATCTAACTTTGTTGATACTGTAAATAAAGAAGCTTTTGATATTTTAAATCAATTAGGTGGAAAGTTAGAAACTAATAAACCAGAAATATTAAAGGTAAGAGATACATTACAAAGTGCTAATAGTAGTTTAAAGGAAATTCAAGATTTTGTTCAAAAAGCTAATGGAGATTCAAAAAGTTTAAGTAGTTATCTTTCTAGTGTAAGAAATGATCTACCAAAGGTAACAGATCAAATAAATAATTTACAAACTACTGTTGAGGCAAGTAAAAGTTTAATAAATTCAACACAACAAACAGTTAATGCTGTATCAAATAGTTTTAGCAGTGATGTTGTAACAATGCAATCAACAAACCAGGAATTACAAAGTTTACTTTCAAAGCTTAAAGAATTAAATAATGCTATGGATACAACTAAGATGGTTGAAACTGTAGATAAGTTAGTAAAATTAACAGATTCATTAAATAAAATTATAGATAATAATCTTAAAGCTTTAGAAAAAATAAATTCCGTAATACCAAATAATAAAATAGGCAATTTAATAAATAAGTTAAATACTGCAAAAGATTTAGTATCTAAAGAAAGAGAACAATTAGTTGCTTTAAAAACAGCATTATCAAACAATGAAAGTAAGGAAAATATAGCTAATGCTATAGAGTCTGTTTCTACAATAAGTACTGAAACAAGCTCAGCTTTAATAAATGTTTCAAATACTTTTTATAATGATGGAGCACCAGCTTTAAATACTATTGGAAATTCATTAAAAGGTGGATTAGATACAGCAAACTCAGTATTAGAAACAACAAAGGTAGTTGTTCCACAGCTAAATGCTTTAACTACTTTTGGTATAGCTAGTAGTGATGTAGCTAGTCAACAAGCTGATCAAGTAACAAGTAAGCTTAGTGAGTTCCAAGACGCAATTAGTCAATTAATAGAAAAAACTTCAGGATTAACTGAGGAGAATTTAAATAACCTAATAGATTTAATGAGTAAGAATCCAGAAGAAATAGCATCATTTATATCCTCTCCTATAACAGTAAAAGAGGAACAGGTTTATGATGCAGGAATATTTGGAGTAGGACTTACACCATTTTATACAACTTTAGCAATTTGGGTTGGTTCATTATTACTTACATCATTATTAACAGCAGAGTGTGAGGATTTTGAAGATGGAACAAAATTAAATCTTATCCAAAAGCACTTTGGTAAAATGTTATTATTCTTGACTATATCATTAATTCAAACAGTAATAGTAGTTTTAGGGGATATATATATATTAGGAGTAAATCCTGCAAATATGCCATTGATGTTTGGATTTGCAATAGTTAGTTCTATTGTATTTACGGTAATGATATTTACCTTAGTATCCTTATTTGGAAACATAGGTAAAGCAATAGCCATTGTTATAATGGTATTCCAAGTAGCAGGTGCTGGAGGAATTTATCCAATACAAACAAATCCAAAAATATTTGAGGTTCTACAACCTTTATGGCCATTTACTTATTCTATAGATGGATTTAGAGAAGCTATAGCTGGTCCAATATGGAATTCTGTATCTAAGGATATGAAAGCTTTAGGAATATTCTTATTAATATTCTTATTACTATGTATTCTTAAAAAGCCATTCCATAGACTTACTGAGTTTGTAGAGCATAAATTTAGAGAATCAGGATTATAAAATAAAGAAAAGAGTAAAGATTAATTCTTTACTCTTTTTGTTTTATAAGAGATTCTTAAAATTATAATTAATAGAAATATGTGGTAAAATATAATGTGAAAATATTTCTTGTTAATGTGAGGTGTTTTATGGGAAGAAAAGAGAAAAACTTATATAAAGCAGTTGATATAAAGCATAAGGAAATTATTGATGTTAGAGAGATAGGGTATTATTCTACACCTCCGTTTGTTGCAAGATATATAGGAAAAAGAATTATAGATATAAATGGTAAAGGGAAAACTTTATTTGATCCATGTTGTGGAAAAGAGGAGCTAACTGATTATTTTAGTGATTTAGGAATTAAAACCATAGGTATGGATTTAATAAAATATAAAAACAATTATAGATGTGAGTTTAAGAAAGGCAATTTTATAAATTATTATTGTTCTCAAAAAAATACAAAAACATGGGACTATGATTATTACATTGCTAATCCACCATATAATTGTCATGAGGTTAATTTTATAAAGGAGAATAAGAAGAGGCTTAAGAATTATTTCAATGAGGTTGGATTGCATAATATGTACAGCATGTTCATGTCTGCCATAATAGATAAGGCAAAGAATGGGGCTGTTATTGGATTAATTACTAATGATTCATTTTTTACAGCGAAAAATCATATGAGGCTTAGGAATAAAATTCTTAGGGAATGTTCTATACATGAAATAACCATGTGTCCTAGAGGCCTTTTTCATAATCAAGGAGCAGATGTTAGGACAAGCATACTTATTTTAAGAAAGGGAAAAGAGTATCAAGAAAAGATAGTTGTAAATAACAGGCCTAAATCCATAGAAGAATTTAAAGAGTTATTAAATGGGGTAAAAGATAATAGTAATGAAAGCCTTTATAGCTTACAAGAGATTGTATTGCAAAATAAAAAGGATAATTTAGAGTTTTTAATAGAATGTCCTGAAGATATACGGAGTTTATTTAATAATATTAGATTGGGAGAAAAGTTTAAATGCGTAACAGGGATCTCAACAGGTAATGATAAAGAGTTTTTATCTAAGGAAAAAAGCAATGAATTTACTATTCCTTTTTACAAAAATCCAGGAAAAGATAAGTTTTATACAGATAGAGTAATTTATCTACATAAAGATTTTTTAGAAATAGAAAAGATTAATAGAAATTTTAATGTTAGAAATAAAGAAGTTCTTTATAAAAGTGGTATAACCTGTTCATCTATGGGAGTTTCCTTTAATGCATGTATATTGCCTAAAAACTCTACTTTTGGAGTCAATCCTAATATAATATGTGAATCAGAAGAGGTTTGGTGGTTACTAGCTTATTTAAATTCATCCCTAGTAACTTATCTTGTTAGGGGAGCATTAATAAGAAGCAACATGATAACTTCAGGCTATGTATCTAGAATACCACTTTTAAGCTTTACTAAAGAGGAAAAAACTAGACTTTCTCATTTAGCTAAAAAGGCTTATAAGTTAAGAAAACAAAATTCTAGTATAGAAACTGAGTTATGCCATATAGACAATATTGTTAATCATGTTGCTAAAATTTCAAATGAGTCTACAGATTTAATCTCTAATTTCAAAAAGTACTTAGTTGAAGTTACCTAGTTTAATCTAATTTTATGTGACAGTACCCATTAGGATTCTTTTTAAGATATTTTTGATGATATTCTTCAGCTTTATAATAGTTTTCTAAGGGTTTAACCTCTGTCACTATTTTTTTTGAATAAGATTTTTGAAGTTCTTCTTTACTATTTAAAATATCTTGTAAATCTGAAGAATCTACATAGTAAATGCCAGTTCTATATTGGCTACCAACATCATTACCTTGTTTATTTAATGAGGTTGGATCTATTATTGTCCAAAACTTAGCTAATAATTCTTTAAGTGATATTATGTTTTCATCATAATTTACAAGACAAACTTCAGCAAAGTAAGTATTTTTAGTGCATATATCTTCATAAGTAGGATTTTCAGTACGTCCATTAGCATATCCAACTTCAGTGCTTACTACACCATTGATTCTAGAAAGAAATTCTTCTACACCCCAAAAACAACCACCTGCTAATATAATTTTTTTCATAACGAAACCTCCTTATAAGTTTTAGCTTTCCTATTTATAAAATAATTATGATTATTTAGCACAAACTTTTTTTATTATTTTTGCTGGATTTCCACCTACCACTACATTATCAGGGACATCCTTAGTTACAACGGCTCCAGAGGCTACAACTACATTATTTCCTATAGTTACACCTGGGTTTATTGTAGCATGTCCTCCAATCCAAACATTATTACCTATGGTTACAGGCTTACCAAATTCATAGTTTAGCCTTTCAATGGGATCAATTGGATGAGTAGCTGTATAAATATGAACTCCAGGGGCAAAGAAACAATTTTCTCCTATGGTAATTTTACAAACATCAAGCATTACACAATCAAAATTTGCGTAAAAGTTATTACCTACTGATATATTATAACCATAATCACATTTGAAGTTAGGTTCCATATATATGCTTTCACCTGTTGAACCTAAAAGTTCTTTTAATATACTACTTCTTTCTTTAAAAGTTTTATCAGCTTCCTCTTCATTATCAGGTAAGTCTAATTTATTAAATTTCTGAAATAAAATTCTAGCTCTAATTCTACCTTTAGTTAATTCTGGGTCAGCAGGGTTATAAGGCAGTCCTAATATCATTTTTTCTTTTTCTGTCATAGCCATAAAAAATCCTCCAATATTTATTCTCACAATTATTTTATCAGTAACATATATATATTTCATCAGATTAGTTATAGAAATAGTTAAAATTTCATATAATGAATAGCTAATATTATATTTTTGAGGTGTTAAGTTATGTTTGATCCTAAAATGTTAAGCGTTGAATTTAGAAATGGAATTACAGATGAAAAACCAATAGAGGGAAGAAAGTACACATTAACTCATAATGATGATACTGGAGAGTTATTTCTTACAGTAGCTTTAGCATATGCTTATGACAAAATAAACTCATCAGCGAGAGATGAAGTTTTTGGAGTTTGGAAAAGAGGAAACAATAGATTTATCTTAAAAATATACTTATATGTTGATGGAAATCAAGGAAGAGAAGAGGCCATAAAGAGAGATAGAATATTTAGAAAAGAGTTACCTTTAGCACTAGCTGCTATAGCATATGGAGATAGAAAGTTTTTAGATGATAATGATGATTTATTAAATAGCAATATAATAGTGAGATTTATATCTGCTTATGAAGAGCTTAATAAGATTGAAAACTATGGAACACTTAAGGATTATATTAATAATCGCATGGAAAATACACCAAACAATAATAACAATATTTATATGGAAGAGAGTATTTTAAATGATAATGATCCTTTAGTAAATAATTTTATAATCACTTTATTAAATCCATATATTAAAGTGATATGTATTATTGTTTAAAAGATGTGGAAGTATTAGAGGTATTTAAAGCTAAGCAAGATAATGAGTGTGAATTTAACTATAAGATTTATGTTGGAGTTAAGGTAGGAACTATGCAACCTGCATATAATAACCTTATAATTGAGTTTTTAGTAACTCCAAATGCAGTAAGCACTTTAAGTGTAAAAAATCCAAGATAAATAAAAAAGAGATTGTTTTAAACAATCTCTTTTACTTTTTAGAACAATAAGTGTGCTATAAGTGCTATAACTGGTAGAGTAACTAATGTTCTCATTAAGAATATCATAAATAATTCTTTTAAGTTTAGTGGTATTTTTGATCCTAAAATAACACTTCCAACTTCTGATAAGTATATAAGTTGAGTTACTGATACACAAGCAACTACAAATTTAGTCATATCACTTAAAATAGTTTTTGATGCTATAACTGATGGTAAGAACATATCTGCAAATCCAACTATAACAGTTTGAGAAGCAGCGGAAGCTTCAGGAATTCCTAAAATCTTAAATAAAGGAATGAAAGGAACACCAAGCCATTGGAATACAGGAGTATATTCAGCTATCATAAGAGCTAATGTACCCATTGCCATAACTACAGGTAAAACTCCTATCCACATTTCAAGTACGTTTTTAATTCCATCAGCAAAGAATTTTTTTAAGCTACTTTCATTTTGGGCTTTTTCAACTGCTTTAAAAACTCCAAAAGTGAAAGGAGTAAATCCTTCAGGAACATCTTCTACATTTTTAGGTTCTGCATTATTGAAATAAGCATCAGGTTTTTTGCTAAGAGGCCAAACTCTTGGAAGAATTATAGCGGCAACTATTCCAGCAAAAGTAACAGTTAAATAGAATGGAATAAACATATTCTCTAATCCAACCTGTGATAAAACAACAAAGCTAAAAGTTATTGAAACAACTGAGAACATTGTACTAACTATACAAGCTTCTCTCTCAGTATAAAATCCTTCTTCATATTGTTTTGAGGTAAGTAATACCCCAATAGTTCCATCACCTAACCAAGAAGTCATACAGTCTATTGATGAACGTCCAGGTAGTTTAAATAATGGTCTCATTATCTTAGTCAGTAAGGCACCACAGAATTCTAATAAACCAAAGTTTAAAAGAAGCGGCAGGAATAATCCTGCAAAGAAGAATACTACTATAAGTGTTGGTAGTAGATCATTTAATATAAATGCCCCAGTTAAATCAGACTTTATTATTTCAGGTCCAAATCCAGTAAATGCTGATATTATAAATAATCCACCTAAGATTCTTCCAATTGTCCAAATCCAATTAACATTTAATAATGAATTTAAAAAATTATTTTCTATTATAAATTTTGGCTTAAATGCTTTAGTTATTATTGTTAATGAAGCAGCTATTACAACAACTATCATTGATAAAGTAGGTAAATAATCACCTATTAAATCTTTAAGTCTAGTTGTGAAAAAGGCTACTGGTATTGTTATATTTCCACCATCATTTATAGGAACCATAAATAAAATTACTCCTAATAAAGATGGAATTATAAACTTTAATAAATCAGACGATTTATATTTAGTTTTCAATTTTAGTCCCCCTTTTTAATAAACAAATCAATTAGTACAAAGCCTATTATACACAATAAAATGTATAAAATCAATGAAAAATTGCATAAAAATAATGAATAATGTATAAATATTCAATAAATTAAGTTTTATATACATAATTTTATAAAGTGAAATAAATTTATTAAATAGGTAACTTTAGTTACCGAGTTAATTAAAAACCCTGTGTATAATCGTAGATGTAAGGTGACTAGGAAAGTTACTAATAAAAAAGAATCTTAAAAGAATTTTACATATAAAAATAAAGAACATGGAGGAATTTAAAATGAGTATGTTTTGTTTTCAATGTCAAGAAACAGCAGGATGCAAAGGCTGTACTGTAAGAGGAGTTTGTGGAAAAACTGAAGATGTAGCAAAAATACAAGACCTTTTAATTTTTGTTACTAAAGGATTAGCTACAGTAGCTAATGAAGGAAGAAAAGTAGGGATAGTAGATAAAAAAGTAAACAGAATGATAATAGATAACTTATTTATTACTATTACTAATGCAAACTTTGATTTTAAAGCAATAGAAAAAAGAGTTAAAGATACTTTAGTAGCAAGAGAAGAATTAAAAGAAAGAGTACAAGCTAATGGTGGAAATCCAATTGGATCAGACTTTAAAGGATGTGCAACTTGGACTGCTACAACTAGTGAAGAAATGATGGAAAAAGCTTCACAAGTAGGAGTTTTAGCTACAGAAAATGAAGATATAAGAAGCTTAAGAGAGCTTATTATGTATGGATTAAAAGGATTAGCAGCATACATGGAGCATGCTATGAATTTAGGACATGATAAAGAAGAAGTTCATGCATTTATGGCAGAAACTTTAGTTAAAATATTAGATGATTCATTAAGTGCAGATGAATTAACTGCTTTAGCATTAGAAACAGGTAAATTTGGTGTTGATGGAATGGCATTATTAGATGAAGCTAACACTTCAACTTATGGTCATCCAGAAATAACAAAAGTTAATATAGGAGTTAGAAATAACCCAGGAATATTAATATCAGGACATGATTTAAAAGACTTAGAAATGTTATTAGAACAAACAGAAGGAACTGGAGTAGATGTTTATACTCATGGTGAAATGTTACCAGGACACTATTATCCAAAATTCAAGAAATATGCTCACTTTGCAGGAAACTATGGTAATGCATGGTGGTTACAAAATAAAGAGTTCGCATCATTTAATGGACCAATATTAATGACAACAAACTGTATAACACCAGTTCAAGATTCATATAGAGGAAGAATATTTACAACAGGCGCTGTAGGATATGAAGGATGTATTCATATAACAGCAGATGAAAATGGATACAAAGATTTCTCACAAATAATAGAGTTAGCTAAGACTTGCAAAGCTCCAACAGAAATTGAAACAGGGGAAATCGTAGGTGGATTTGCTCATAACCAAGTACTTGCTTTAGCTGACCAAGTAGTTGATGCTGTTAAATCAGGTGCAATAAGAAGATTCTTCGTAATGGCTGGGTGTGATGGAAGAGCTAAATCAAGAGATTACTATAGAGAGTTTGCTGAAAAATTACCAAAAGATACTGTTATATTAACAGCTGGATGTGCTAAATATAAATATAATAAATTACCACTTGGAGATATCAATGGAATTCCAAGAGTTTTAGATGCAGGACAATGTAATGATTCATACTCATTAGTTGTAATAGCTTTAAAACTTGCTGAAGTATTTGGAACAGATAGTGTAAATGAATTACCAATAAGCTACAACATAGCATGGTATGAACAAAAAGCTGTAATAGTATTATTATCATTATTACACTTAGGTGTTAAAAACATTCATTTAGGACCAACTTTACCAGCATTCTTATCACCAAACGTAGCTAAAGTTTTAGTTGAAAACTTTGGAATTGGTGGAATTACAAATGTAGAAGATGATATGAAAATGTTCTTAGGAGAATAATAGTAAATAATATATAGAATTTTGATATATTATTAATTATATAAATGAAGACTAACACAGCTGTGTTAGTCTTTATTTATATTGTTTGAATTATTAATTGAGTTATTTGATTGAGCTCTTAAATTATCAAAATAGGAAAAGCTAGCAGAGTATACAACTATGTTAGAACCTAAGGCAATAAGAAAATCACCTAAAACATTGAGTTCATCAGCATTATATCTAGTAGAGTAATCTTTTGCTATTAAAATACAAAGGAGATTAAGTTGGTCAGGAGGTAAGTTAAATAGTTCCATAAAATTAACTCCTAATTTAATATATATAATCAGCATATAAAAAAACTCCCTTATTGATATTAATAAGGGAGTTTAATTTATAATTTAAAGCTATATTTGTGTAGCGTGAAGTACAAAATATACTAAAAAGATTGCTGATATAACGTACATAGGGATAGATACATCTTTATACTTCTTTGTTGCTAACTTACAAATAGGATAAGCTATAAATCCAAAAGCAATACCATCAACTATACTAAATGTTAAAGGTATTATAGTTAAAGTAAGGAATGCTGGGAATGATTCAGTGAAGTCTTCAAAGTTTATTGAAACTATATTTTGAATCATTAAGCCTCCAATTATTATTAAGACTGGAGCTATTGCTGAGTTTGGAATAAGTGATATAACTGGTATAAAGAAGATTGATATTAAAAATAAAAATCCTGTAAATATAGAAGTTAATCCTGTTTTACCACCAGCTGCTATTCCTGCACTACCTTCTACAGTTGAAACTGAAGGACTAGTACCACAGATACCACAAATTATAGTAGTAAAGGCAACAGCGTTAAGAGCTCTTTGTCTTTTACTTGGTTGTTTTAACATACCATCAATTTGTCCATGAAGTAAACCAATGTTTTCAAATACTAGGACTAAAGTTAGTGAGAAGGTTGCAATCCAAAATGAAATTGAAGTTATTCCACTAAAATTAGCTGATAAGAAAACTTGTTTATATTCACTGAAATTAGGTAATGAGAATTGAAAATTTGATAAATCAACAATTCCAAATAACATTGATATAATTGTTCCAGATAAAATTCCTATTAAGAATGAACCTGGTACATCTTTTATAAATAAAACTAGCATTAGTATCATAGTTATGAAGAATACTATAACTTCTTTAGATGAAATATCACCTAATTTAACAAGTGTTGAGGCATCTCCTACTATTAAGCCAGCCTTTTGTAATCCTAAGAAAGTAATAAAAATACCAATTCCAACTGTTATTGCTTCTTTTAATGAGGTTGGTATTGAGTTAGTTAACATATCTGCTAAAGGTGTAACCGCTACCACAATAAACAAAATACCAGCTACTATAACAGCTGCTAAAGCTTGTTGGAATGTAAGTCCCATAGTATTTACTATGGTATAAGTAAATAGTGCATTAATACCCATACCAGGCATTATAATAAGAGGAGCATTACTTAAAAGTGCAACTAGTACACATCCAATTAATGATGCTAATACTGTAGCTATTATAAGTGGTTCCATAGATACTCCACCATCACTAAGTATGCTAGCATTTACTACAATTATATAAACTGCAGCAAAAAATGAGGTAAGACCAGCAAGTAATTCTGTTCTTATATTTGTTTCATGTTCTTTAAGTTTAAAAAAGTTATTCATCCTTTCTCCTTTTCAAAAATATCTCCCTCACCCTCCCACATCTATTGATGCAAATGTTATTATATCATATGTTAAACGTTTAATAAAGGTTTTTTAAATAAAGGTTTACAGAAAAAACTTGACATATTAGCAAAAAACATAATAAATGTTTTATTAAGGATTTATTTATAAGAAGGGAATTTTTATGAAGAAAACAGTTTTAATAACAGGGGCTACTAGTGGAATTGGATATGAATTTTCAAAAATATTTATGGAAAACAATTATGATGTAATATTAGTAGGAAGAAATTTAGAAAAATTAATGGAATTAGAAGATTTTTCGAAGAAAAAATATGTAAGGGCTTACATATATAAATTTGATTTGAGTTTAAGTGAAAACATAGATTTTTTATATAAAAAAATTAAAACTGAAGTAGGAAAAGTAGATATATTAATAAATAATGCTGGTATAGGATTTAATGGAGAATTTAATGAAATAGATTGGCAAAAGCAATTAGATATAATAAATGTAAATATTATAAGTTTAACCAAATTAACTAAGCTTATTTTAAAAGATATGATAGATCAAAAGGATGGGAAAATTTTAAATGTTGCCTCTACTGGAGCCTATCAACCAGGTCCATTAATTTCAGTTTATTATGCAAGTAAAGCATATGTTTTATCGTTTTCTGAGGCTTTAAGAGAAGAGGTTAAAGATAAGGGAATTAATGTGGTTACTCTTTGCCCTGGAGCTACTAAGACGAATTTTTCTAAGAGAGCTGGAAAGGGAGATTTAGATGTGGCAATGAGTGCAAAAGAAGTAGCAGAGTGTGGCTATAAGGCTTTGATGAACAATAAGGCAATATGTATTCCTGGGATTATGAATAATGTATTAGTATTTTTATCTAAAGTGTCTCCTACAACTTTAAATGCAAAGATAGTAAAGAAAATACAAAATAAAGCTATAAGTAAAAAATAATTGAGAATAATAAGCTTATAAATAATTAAATTAAAAATAAAGTTTTTAAGGAGGAAATTATTTATGAGCAATGAAAAATTATTCCCAACAACATTTCCAGTTCAAAATCAAAGTATTCATCCTGGAGTAGAGGATGAAATGAATCCACTACCAATATATGATTTACCACAGTATATAAATGATGGAAAAAGACTTAAGAATAAGGTAGCCATAATAACAGGTGGAGACAGTGGAATAGGAAGAGCTGTATCCTTAGCTTATGCAAGAGAAGGGGCTAAAGTTTGTATAATATATCTATCAGATGAAGAGGATAAGGATGCTAATAAGACTAAGGAACTTATAGAAAGTGCTGGTTCTGAGGCTTTAGTTATAAAAGGAGATATTTCTGATATTGATTTCTGCAATTCAAGTGTAAAGAAGGTCATTGAAAAGTGGGGAAAACTTGATATATTAGTTAACAATGCGGCAGTTCAACATGATTCTAAAACTTTAGATGATATTGGACCAGAGCAAATAGAAAATACTTTTAAAATAAATGTTTTTGGAACTTTCTATATGACAAAGGCAGCAGTTAAATATATGGAATGCGGAAGTTCAATAATAAATACTACTTCTATTACAGCTTATAGAGGAAATGAAATACTTTTTGATTATTCATGTACTAAGGGTGCTTTAACCACAATGACAAGAACCTTAGCAACGATGCTAGTTAAGAATGGAATTAGAGTTAATGCTGTGGCACCAGGACCTATATGGACACCTCTTATACCATCTTCAATGAATAAAAAGAAAGTTTCTGAATTTGGAGTTAATTCACCTATGGGAAGAGCAGGCCAACCAGTAGAGCTTGCTGGAGCTTATGTTTTCTTAGCTTGTAATGAAGCATCATACATATCAGGCATAACAATACACGTAAATGGTGGAGAAATTATAAATGGGTAGTTTCATGATTTAACGTATTAGAATATAATATACTTATGATTTAATGGAAAAATAATTTTTATAAATAAAAAGGGGGAAACCTACAAATGAGAAAAGCATTAAAAGATAGTAAAAGAATAGTTGTTAAGGTTGGAACTTCTACATTAACTTATGAAAATGGAAGTGTAAACTTAATGAGAATAGAAAAATTATCTAGAGTAATTTCAGATATATGTAATATGGGAAAAGAAGTTGTTCTTGTTTCATCAGGAGCAATTGGAGTTGGAGTTGGAAAACTTAGACTTGAGAAAAAACCAGAGACTATAAGAGAAAAGCAAGCTGTAGCTGCTGTTGGACAGTGTGCTTTAATGCATATATATAATAAATTTTTCGGAGAATATAGTCATGTTGTGGCACAGGTTCTTTTAACTAGAGATGTATTAGAAAATGAAAGAATGAAAAATAACGTATGTAATACATTCGATACTTTATTAGAAAAAGGAATCATACCTATAGTTAATGAAAATGATGCTATATCAATAGATGAGATACAAAACATATTAAATTTTGGAGATAATGATAATCTTTCAGCTATAGTTTCTACTTTAGTAAATGCAGATACTTTAATAATATTATCTGATATAGATGGTTTCTATGATTCAGATCCAAGAACTAATGAGGATAGTAAGATGCTTAAAGAAGTTTATGAAATAACTCCTGAAATAGAAGAATGTGCAGGGGGAGCTGGAAGTAATAGAGGAACAGGCGGAATGGTAACTAAGCTTTCAGCAGCTAAGGTAGCAACAAGTAATGGAATAGATATGATTTTAGCTAATGGAGAAAATCCAGAGATATTAATTGACATATTAAATGGTGAAGATATAGGAACTATGTTTGTAGCTAAGAAGGGGGAATAAAAATGAATAATGAACTTATTATAAAAGGTAAAAAAGCAAAAGAAGCTTCTTACACACTTTCATTTGCATCTACTAATGAAAAAAATAATGGATTATTAAAAATAAGTGAATTCTTAATAAAAAGATGTGATGAGATATTAGAAGAAAATAAAAAAGATCTTGAAAAGGCAATTGAAAAGGGAACATCTAATGCAATGCTTGATAGATTAAAATTAGATGAGGAAAGAGTAAAATCTATAGCAAATGCTGTAGCAGATGTTGTTAAATTAGATGATCCAATAGGAGAAGTTACATCTATGTTTAAGAGACCTAATGGTCTTAGAATAGGTGTACAAAGAGTTCCATTAGGAGTAGTTGGAATAATATATGAAGCAAGACCTAATGTAACTGCTGATGCTGCTGCCCTATGTTTAAAAACAGGAAACGCTGTTATTTTAAGAGGAGGAAGTGAGGCTATAAATTCTAACTTAAAAATAGTTGAGATTATTAGTGATGCCTTAAAGGAAGCAGGACTTCCAGAGGGATCAGTTCAAATATTAGAGGATACTTCAAGAGAAACTGCTACAGATTTTATGAGATTAAATGACTATTTAGATGTTTTAATTCCAAGAGGTGGAGCAGGACTTATAAAGGCCGTAGTAAATAATGCAACAGTACCTGTAATAGAGACTGGAGTTGGAAATTGTCATATATACATAGATGATGAAGCAGATATAAATATGGGAGTAGATATAATAGTAAATGCTAAAACATCAAGACCTGCTGTATGTAATGCTGCTGAAAAACTATTAGTTAATGAAAAAATTGCAGAGGAATTCTTACCAGTAGCAATAAAGGCTTTAAAAGAAAAAGGCGTTGAAATAAGAGGATGTGAAAAAACTAAGGCAATTGTGAATGATATAAACTTAGCAACTGAAGAGGATTGGGGAAAAGAATATTTAGACTATATCCTTGGAGTTAAGGTTGTTAAAGATTTAGATGAGGCTATCTCTCATATAAATAAATATGGAACAAAACATTCAGAATCAATAGTTACTAAAAATTATTTTAATTCAGAGAAATTCCTTCAAAGAGTTGATGCAGCTGCTGTATATGTAAATGCTTCAACAAGATTTACTGATGGTGGAGAATTTGGATTTGGTGCTGAAATTGGAATAAGTACACAAAAGTTACATGCTAGAGGACCAATGGGACTTAAGGAATTAACAACAAATAAGTATATAATTTATGGAAATGGTCAAATTAGATAATTTATATAATCTTATAAAATTAAATTTCATATATTAAAGAAATATTTTAGGTGTTTAAGGGTAAGAGATTTTAATTTATGAAAAAAGGAAGTATGGGAAAATGAAAGAAATAATCATGGATTTAATAATTCATAGTGGAGAAGCTAGAAGTTATGCCATGGAAGCTATTCAGCTTGCTAAAGCAGGAGAGGTAGACGGGGCTAGAAGCTTAATAGAAAAAGCGTCAATGCAATTAGGCAAAGCTCATAAATCACAAACAGCTTTGATTCAAGATGAGGCTAGTGACAATAAAATAGAAATATCTATGCTATTAATTCATGCACAGGATCAATTGATGACTACTATGACATTAAAAGATTTAGCAAATGAAATAATAGATTTATATGAAAAATTAAATCAAAAAAATTTTTAGTAATGATATAAATTTTATATTTTATTATGTAAAATCAAATAAAAAGATATTATATAAGAAAAAGCACTTAAACTATTGTTAAGGTGCTTTTTATTTTT
>OKNJ01000050.1_pt1 | contig 18136 bp, 12 predicted proteins | sample 1612701 | NCBI WGS metagenome assembly OKNJ01 (sample SAMN04436813, study PRJEB24849) | human gut metagenome | biome: human gut; feature: NICU; material: stool | host: Homo sapiens | place: USA: Saint Louis, MO | collected 2011-05-17
GCAGTGTTTAGCTCCATTATAAGTAGCCATTTTTATAACTTCATTAAGTGGATAAAAAAGAGAAAAGAATTTTACGAAAAGTGTATTTGTACAGATGAGCTACGTTCACTATTTGAGAAAGGGATTATATCGAGGAGATTATTATTTGAAAGCGGAATAAGAGCTATTAGTCCACCAACATATTGCAAAATCAAAAAAACACATTATTACGATAAAGAAGAAATTATGAACTTGTGTGAGAAAAATAAAATAGATATAGATGATTATTATTATACAAACGAAGTTGTTGATTTATTAAGTCTTTCACTAGACAGAGTACTTATGATAATTAAAGAATTTAATTTAGAATATAGATACATAACTAGACGTTCAAAAGGACTTTTAAAAGAAGAAGTACATAGATTATATGATTTACAAAATGAGTTTTGGGATAAGCATTGTACGTTAGAATATGCAAAAGAGAGATTACCTGAAGCATGTCTTGAAGATTTAGAAAAAATATCGATACCAAGTTATGCATTGAAGTCAGAATTAAAATTAAATATTAATAATTATGTTTTTGAAAAAAAGAAAATAGATGAACTAGATTATACATATAGTCAGGAGGAAAAAGATGACTATATATCACGTAGAGAAGGCGAAAAGATTTTAGGGGTTGGCAAGACATCATTTTTAAAAATTGTAGAAGAATATGGAGTCTATGTTGAGAATTCTGGATTCTTTAAAAGATATTCTAGAAAAGATATAGAATTTTTAAAAGAGCAACAGAGCCATATAGGAGAAAGATATTTATCGAGTGAAATGGCAAAAGAGAGATATGGTATTAGCGATTGGGACTTAAGGGTTATTGATAGCAGAATAAAAATACCTACATTCTGTAGACATATTGTTAGTAAATGTAGGGAGATGTATATATATGATTCAGTAGATATTGAGAAATATATTGAGAAAAGAGAACTTATTGATAAAATAAATAATACCTTTGGAAACACTGATTTCGATACTTTCATTAAAAGATTAAATTTTTATGAAAATAAACTTAAAGCTCTTCTTGAGTCTAATTATACTTATAAGAGATGGTTAAAATATATTGATAATAAATTTACAAGAGATAAGAGTAAAAATATAAGAACAGTTAATGATAAGATTTCTAGATATATATCATCAACACAAGCATTAAATGCATTATTAGTTAATAACGAAGTTAATGAGGTATATGAGCTTAATCATAATCAAATAAACTTATGGTTAAACAGTGTAACTAACAAAAGAGCTAGATGTGAGATTGTTGCTTTTTTTAAGTGTGTTGATGCTGATGTTAAGTTAAAAGCTAATGGTTCTAATAAAATTAACAATACATTCAATATAAATAAGATAAAAAAAGGAGATGATAAATCATTTAAAAAGAATAATACTGAGAGTAATAAAGATAATAGCATTTATGATTATGAGGTTTATTTAAAAATATTTAAACACCTAAGCAATATACCTTTGCATGTTGAGAGAGCAACGCAAGAAATGAAAAATTTAAAATGTACTTATGCTTCTACATGGTTATATTTATTATTACATCTAAATAATGCATGGAGACATAGCGATGTAACAGATTTTCCAAGATTATACTTCAAGGATATATTAGATGAGTGGGAAATAAATGATATAGATTGGTTTTCAGAGAATAATATTTCAGAAGCTAAGAGTAGAAGAATTATATCAAGAATAATTCAATATGATTATAGAATTTCAAAAACAGAAGTTTATGGACATTTCTTTAGTTCAGATAAATTAGCGCCAGCAATAGCCACTGCAATACTTATGTTAGAAGTTTATTGGAATAATATTTCGGATATAATGCCACCAGAATATGATAAACCAATAATGTATTTTGAAAATTCACAATATAATGAACCTACACCATCTATAATAAAAAATTGTTTTTATAAGTGTAAAATTAAAGGATTTAAATTCGCATCTAAAAAGATGAATAAAACAGTATTAACTTATATATACAATATAGCGTCTAAAATTGCTCCTTCTGGATTTAATATACTTTTATTACCTCAACATATGAGAAAGCATATAGAAGGTATGTCTACTATACAATATATAGAATTTACTGATGAACAACTAGAATTTTTATCAGGTGAAATTTTCGAAAGAGGAGAATTTGGATTTATTGCAGACTCACTAATAAACTTAATATCAGATAATCATAGAAAATCAATTGAAAGAACTGAAGAAATAAAAAATATCAAAACTATTTTTGGTGGAGTTGATAAAATAGAGAGCTTAGCAAGAATGCTAAATTCATTTAATGATGAAAAGAAAGAAATAATTAAATTGATTGAAGATAAATCATTCGAAGAGTGTCAAGAATTAACATATAATATGTTTACTGGGAATCTACCATCTAAGTCTATAGATATACAGTGTTTATTCTCTCAAAGTGGGTGTAAATTCGCAAAAAAAGATTGTGAGAATTGTAAATATCAAATACCTAATATTTATGTTTTGAGAACGCTTTGTATTAGTTTAAAAGAAGAAATGCTTTTATATCTTAGAACTAGACAACTTTGTAAAAGAATTAAATTATCAGGTAGAATTCATAGTAAAATTAATATGTTTATGGACGCCATTGATAAGTTTGGAATGGAATATGTGTACAACTGTATAGATATGAAGAGAGATGAGTTTTTAGACTTATTTAATAAGATTCCAGAAGTTAACGAGCTTCTAATGATAAAATAAGGGGGATGTTTGAATGGAAAAAAGCCTTATAGATGAGATAAATTTAGATGACATAAAAGAAAGTTTATTTGATATAGAAGAACTAATTAACGAAGTAAATTCAGAATTAATAGAATATGGTTTACTTAAAAGTTTAGATTGGGGTGGAGTTAAAAATATAGATTATTCTTGTGTAAATGGAGAGTTTAAAGATAAAATATGGGCTATAGAGCAGGAGTTATGTAAGACATACTGTTATTTTGATTTTAGAGTGTTAGAAAATTTGAGATTTAAAGGCGTTAATAAAGACGATATATTAATGTTAAAGTGTTGGGTCGGAGCTAGCGTCATAGAGTTTAAATTTACTTATGACAATGGAGAAAACGAATTTAGGAATGTTGCGCGTGTAAGAAAAAACTTTAATAATCTAGTTGATTTTATAGAAAGAAGTAATAATTTTAGTGAAGAATTTTTAAATGAGTCAAAAGGTTCAAATTTCAAAGATTTTCTTAATGAATTTGAAAGCAACTATACAATATTTTTTAAGATAAAAAGTATAATTTCATATATTAATTTTGCATTAGATAATGTTAAGGATGATGAAACTTTTGAGAGATTAAGTAAGTATTTAGTTATTTGTAAATCTGAAATAACTAATTATTCTTATGAATATAATGCAAGGGAAATTCCTAAAAGCAAAAATATAATATTATTTGCAGATTATATTGATAAATTTATAAATGATAATAGTATTCATCCAAAAATAAAATTATATTATACACCAATTGTTATATGGTGGAAAATAACATCAATTATACCAATTAGACCAAGTGAAATAACTACTAAGTTATTAAGAAATGCATTAATAACTGATGATGAAAATTGTTATTTGAAAATAAATCGGGTGAAGTCAAAAAGTGTAAAAAAGTATCTTCCTTTACTTAGAAAAATAAAAATAACCAATGAAATTTATGATTTATTATCAAAGTATATTAGTGATACTGAGATATATGGTGAAAGTGAAACCTTGTTCTCTTATAAAGCAACAAAAAAGTTAAGAGAAGAAATAAATAAGGAAAATATAAGCGAATATTTTATCCCAGACGTACCAAACAGTTTTGAGAAGATTAATGAAAATTTTTTTACAAGGCAAAATTTAGATGCTATGAGAAAAAGATTTTATAAACATATAATAAAAGGTTTATATAAGGATATATATATAGATGAATATTTAAGGTTAGGAGATACAAGACATATAGCATTTACATCATTAATGCTGCAAGGATATTCACCAGTTGAAATAGCAATTATTGGAGGTCATAGAACTTTAAGTGCTTTAGATAATTATACTTGTTCAACTAACTCTTATATAGACACACAAGTTATTAGTATTATTAGAAATAATATTAAACTTAATGGTTCTGATTCTAGGAGTATAATTGATGATATTTTTTCGAATATGCCTAAGATGTGTCCAAGAAATTTAGAGGATTGTACAGAAGCATATTTTGATGATATACAATTAGGATATTGCATAGCTAATTTTAAAGAAAACTTAAGTCCCTGTGAAGACGAAGATTGTCACTTATGTTCTAAATGGTGGTGTGAGCCTAATGAGTATAATTATAGAGCTTTAGAAAATGTACTTAAAAATCAATTAAAGGATAAAAATGATAAGTTAAAAAGAGATATAGAGTTCATAATGTCTATCTTAAAAGATACAGGAATAGATGTTGTAGATGGACAGGTAAGAGTTAATACAGAAGTGGCGAAAGCTATAAGAAGAGTAGGTTTAGAATTAAATTCTAATACAAATGATATGATTCATTTAAAATATAAGTTAATTGACCCGTTAGAAGGAACATATAGATTACTATCAGACTTAGAAGAACTTCTTCCAACGGAGCAAATTAATGAAATAATCAAACAAAATGTAATTGATAAAGAAATTTAATCAGCTAATAAAAGGCAATTTAGATGAAGAATAAAAGGAGATATAGTATTTATGGCAAGAAAGAAAAATGTCATTGATGAGTATGAAATAGTTGAAATTATAGACCTCTATATAGAAAAAGAGTTAAAAGGAATAGTAAGTAAATTAAGCAACAATGGAGTATGTAATTTTAATAAAGTAATTGCTAATAATCCAGAATATATCCGTAAAAACGGTGAGCTTTTCAAACTATATAGATATAATGTTTGGGGTGGTAAATATAAAGAAAAAGATGGCTTAGGAAAAGTTAAAATACAAGAAAAAAAATATAAGAATAGTGTTAAATTAATAGGTGAAAATTTTAGGGGGAATACTATAGATATAGTTCAATTAGTCAATGATTTACATAAACAACCTGAAAAATTAGCTCAAAGACTATGTAGATTATTTGAAAAAGAAAGAAGTGATATAGAATACTTAGAGAAAAAACTTTCTAAGCTTCAAAATAAAAATAGTGAATTAGAAGAAAAAATTGAAATGATGAATACTGCTATGACTAATTTTGTATTTCAGAGTGAGTCTGCTAAAAATTCTTTAATTAATATGCTTGAAATAACCAAAAGAGAAGATGCGTTTTGTTTTAATGAGTTCTCTAATATGTTTAATAATAATCAAGAACGTATAAATTATATTTTAGAAAATGTTGAAAAGAAAACAATAAAAGATGATATAATATATTTACATAAAAAAACTGATAAAGAAAAGTATAGTAGATTATAATGAATCTAAATAGATAAAAAATACTGTTTATAATATGTTTTCGATAATTAAATATTTTTTTAGTTATCGAAAACTAACATTAATAAGATAAATAAACACTTCAAAAAATTCTATAACGAAAAATTCACACATTATTGTGCTGTAGGAGTTGTTTGGTCAATTGCTAAGAAAATGGGAGCAGATCAAATGCTAGGAATAGTTATTGGTATAACTTTAGTATCTCCACAATTATTAAATGCATATAGTGCAGGCAATGGAGCCGCTGCTCCAGTTTGGGACTTTGGATTTGCTCAAGTTCCAATGATAGGATATCAAGCACAAGTTTTACCAGCAATCATGGTTGGATTCACTTTTGTTTACTTAGAAAGATTATTTAAGAAGATTACACCAGGACCTATACAGATGATAATAGTACCATTTTTCTCAGTAATTCCAACAGTATTATTAGCACACACTGTTTTAGGACCTATAGGTTGGAAAATAGGTAGCGTAATATCAGGAGCTATAGTGGCAGGCTTAACATCATCATTTGGATGGTTATTTGCAGGAATTTTCGGAATGATTTATGCACCATTAGTTATAACAGGATTACACCATACTTTATTACCAGTTGATTTACAACTTATAAGTGATATAGGCGGAACATTCTTATGGCCAATAATTGCATTATCAAATATAGCTCAAGCATCAGCAGTTTTAGCTATGATATATGTAAATAGAAAAGATGAAGATGAAAAACAAATATCAATACCAGCATGTATTTCAGGATATTTAGGGGTAACTGAACCTGCAATGTTTGGGGTTAACTTAAAATATTTATACCCATTCATAGCCTCTATGATTGGAGCAGGCGTTTCTGGTATGTTCTCAATGGCAATGGGATGTATGGCAAACTCAGTAGGAGTTGGTGGATTACCAGCGATTTTATCAATGCAATCATCTAGTATGTTAATGTATTTAGTTGCAATGGGAATAGCAATAGTTGTACCATTCGTCTTAACAATAGTGTTCTCAAAGACAAAATTAGCTAACATGGCTTCAAAATAATATAAAAAGGTGGGGGTAACTCCACCTTTTGCTTATATAGATTTTAGGTGAAATAATAAATGAAATACTAGGTAATATCTATTAAATTACGGATTTAAATATAACTAAAAATTATATTTAGAATTTAACAAGAGTTGACAGAAAGAGTAAATTAGAATATATTTAAAATAACTTATACGTACAAGTTGTGTGAGGTGTGAATTATGAAAGATTTTAAGAAAAGTGTTGTTTATCAGATATATCCAAAATCATTTAAGGATTCAAATGGAGATGGTCTTGGAGATTTAAGGGGAGTAATTGAAAAATTAGATTATCTTAAAACTTTAGGAGTAGATTATATTTGGATGACTCCATTTTATGTATCTCCTCAAAAAGATAATGGGTATGATATAGCTGATTATTATAAAATTGATCCTAGATATGGAACTATGGAAGATTTTGAAGAATTGGTTAAGGAAGCTAAAAGTAGAAATATAGATATTATGCTTGATATGGTTTTTAATCATACTTCTACAGAGCATGAATGGTTTAAAAGAGCTTTAAAGGGAGAAGAAAAATATAAAAATTATTATATTTTTAAAGAAGGAAAAAAAGGAGAACCACCAACAAATTGGATTTCAAAGTTTGGAGGGAATGCTTGGGAGTATGTTGAGGAGCTAGGAGAATATTATCTACATTTATTTGATGTTTCACAGGCTGATTTAAACTGGGATAATAAAGAATTAAGAGAAGAAATCTATAAAGTGGTGAATTTCTGGATAGATAAAGGTGTTAAGGGATTTAGGTTAGATGTTATAAATCTTATTTCTAAGCCAGAAAAATTTGAAAATGATTATGAAGGTGATGGAAGAAGATTTTATACTGATGGGCATAGAATACATGAGTATTTAAAAGAACTTAATGAAAGAACTTTTGGTAAAGATGTAGAAATAGTAACTGTTGGTGAAATGTCATCAACAACTATAGAAAACTGTATAAAATATTCTAATCCTAAGGAAAAAGAATTATCAATGGTATTTAATTTTCATCATTTAAAGGTAGATTATAAAGATGGCCAAAAATGGTCTTTAATGGATTTTGACTTTATTGAATTAAAAAAACTTTTTAATAATTGGCAAAGAGGAATGATTAAGGGAGGAGGCTGGAATGCTGTTTTCTGGTGTAATCACGATCAACCAAGAGTTAATTCAAGATTTGGAGATGTAAAGAAATACTTTAATGAATCTTCAAAAATGCTAGCTACTTCAATTCATATGATGAGTGGAACTCCTTATGTATATCAAGGAGAAGAAATTGGAATGACAAATCCAGGGTTTGAAAGTATTGAAGAGTATAGAGATGTAGAATCAATAAACTATTTTAATATTTTAAAAGAAGAGGGAATTGATGAAAAAGAAATAATGGAAATCCTTAAGAGTAAATCAAGAGATAACTCAAGAACTCCTGTTCAATGGAATGAAGAAAAGAATGCTGGATTTACTACAGGAACTCCTTGGATAAATATTGCTAATAATTATAGAGAAATAAATGTTGAAAGAGCTTTAGAAAATAAGGATTCTGTATTTTATCATTATAAGAAACTTATTGAATTAAGAAAGAATGAAGATGTAATAGCTTATGGAGATTACATTCCGCTTTTAGAAGATCATCCTAAAGTGTACGCTTATGAAAGAAATTATAATGGTGAAAAGTTACTTGTTATAAATAACTTCTATGGAGAAGAGTGCTTAGTAGATTTATCAAAGGAAATCGAAGGGCTAGAAAATTACAATAAGAGTATTTTAATATCTAATTATAAGGATAGTACATTAGATTTATTAAATTTAAAGTTAAGACCATATGAATCAATAGTTTATAAATTAGAAAAGTAATATATAATAATTGAAAAATTTTAGGCTTAAATAGTATAAAAGATATACTTTGCGCATCAATTATATATTACAAATTAAGAAGGGGTTGTATTTTAAATAAGATGCAAATCCTTTATTTTTTGAAATTCACTTAAAACTTACTATTATGTTAAAATATAATTGAATTTTAATATTTATAGATAATAATAAATATTGAGTTATTTATTATACAAAGTTTTAAAAGTAGTAAAAGTTATAATTATAGGTTGGGGAGAGTTTAAAATATGTCTAGTAAGTATTTAAAAATATATAATGATATTGTTGGAAAAATAGATAGTGGAATTTTTGAAGCAAATACTAAATTGCCTTCAGAATCACAACTTATGGATGAATATAATGTATCTAGAGATACTGTAAGAAAATCCTTAAATTTATTAGAGCAAAATGGATATATTGAAAAGTCTAAAGGTAAGGGATCTTTTGTACTTGATATGAATAAATTTGATTTTCCTGTGTCAGGTATAAAGAGCTTTAAAGAGATTGAAAATAGCTTAGGAAAAGAGTGCGAAACTATATTAGAGGAATTAACATTAAAAAGTCCTAGTGATAGCCTTATGAAAAAACTAGAGGTTTCTCCTAATAAATATGTTTGGAGTGTAGTAAGAGTTAGAAATATAGATGGTGAAAAGATAATCTTAGATAAGGACTATTTAAATTCAGAGTTTGTTCCAAGACTTACAGAAGAAATATGCAAGGATTCTTTATATAAATATATAGAGGGAGAATTAGGGTTAAAAATAGCCTATGCTGAAAAAGAGATAACAGTACAAACTGCTACTGAGGAAGATCAAAGACTCTTAGATTTAAGAGGATATGATATGGTAGCTGTGGTTAAAAGTTATACATATTTAGAAGGAAGAAAATTATTTCAATATACAGAGTCAAGACATAGACCAGATAAATTTAAGTTTGTAGATTTTGCAAGAAGATAGCTTTAAAATGGTGATGAGGCTGTATCAAAATATAATAATAAAACTTGCAAACATTATAAAAAGAGTAGTTAGATGAGCTTTAGAATGTTTGCAAGTTTTATTAAAAGTTAATTTGATATAAGCCTCTTTTTTATAATTACAAATTATTTATTATTTTAAATAAAAAAATGAGAGCACTTTACGTACTCTCATTGACTAAATAATGTTTAACACCTAAAATAGCAAAGGAAAAAGTTTCGATGTAGTAAAGGCTAATTTAGGAAAGCCACTTAAGTATCAAACAATTTTTAAAAAGTTAATAATGTTTACAAATTATTTATAAATCTTTTTGGTCTTATTGTCAAATAAATGAAATTAAATAATTTTAATATTTAAGCCTATATTTTGAGATTAAATATATTCTAACCATTAAATAATTATTTATATAAGGAATGTATACATTTTACATTAACAAATTTTTAATATCCTAAGGTTAATGTAATTTTTGAATTTCCATCTACAACTTCATCTGGTGAAATACTTTGTTTAGTTACAGATGGACCATCACCAACAAATTCTCCTATAAGGCCTAACTGATTAAGAAGTTTTTCAGCAGATTCTTTAGAATAATTTTTAAAGTCTGGAATTATAACATCACTATTTAAGTTTGAACTATCACCTGCTATTAAAGTTATTTTTGTATCTGGAGATATTGGATAGCCAGGAGCAGGATTACTTTCAACTATAAATTCACCTTCACCTTCTATTTCGTAAGATATACCTAATTCTTTTAGCATACTTGTAGTATCATTTATAGGTAATCCACGAACTTCAGGAATTATAACAGTTTCTTTTTCAGGAAGTTTTTCATCTAAGTGGAATTCTGTTAAATCTATATAATTAAATATATTTTGGAGTAGCATTCCAGCTAAAGGTGCTGCAACTCTACCACCATAATATTCTCCATTTTTAGGATTATCAACAGAAACCATAACAGAAATTTGTGGATTATCATAAGGGGCAAAGCCAACAAAGGAAGCTACATATCCTCCACCATATCCACCAGTTTCAGGATTAACTTTTTGAGCAGTACCTGTTTTACCAGCAACTCCATATCCTTCTTTATAAGCTCCTTTTGCTGATCCATTTTTTACTGCGTTTTCTAAAGCTAATTTTATTTGATCAGCAGTTTCTTTGCTTATTAAATTTTCTGTTTTTTTAGGGACAAAGGTTTCATCTATAACTCTATCATTATTTTCATCTATATGACTTATTTCTTTAACAACATGAGGTTGAATTAATGTGCCACCATTGGCAACTGCATTAACTGCAGTCATGAATTGAATTGGGTTAACAGTATTAGTTTGACCAAAAGAAATAGTTGCCAAGTCCATATCTGTTATGTTTTCTGTTTTCTTAACTATTCCAGGAGATTCACCAGGTAAATCTACACCGGATTTTTTTCCAAGACCAAATTTTTTAATATATTCATTTAATTTTTCAGCACCTAATTTTTCTCCTAAATTCATAAATCCAACGTTACATGAATTTTGTATTATTTCTTCAAAGGTTTGAGTGCCATGTCCACCTCTTTTCCAGCATTTAATGAATCTATCACCTTTTTGAAGACCACCACTACAGGTATAGGTTTCATCCTTACCAGCTACCCCTTCTTGGACAGCGGCGGAAGCTGTTATTATCTTAAAGATAGAACCAGGTTCGAAGGAGTCTGAAACAGATCTATTTCTCCACATTTTTTGAATTCTATCTGAGGAAGTATTTCCAGAAAAATTTTCAGCCCCATCATAAGGTTTATTGGGATTAAAGTCTGGTTTGTTAGACATAGCTAAGATTTCACCATTGTTTGGATTCATTATTATTACTGATGCTGCATCAGCATTATGATGTACTAAACCTATTTCAGCGATTTGTTCAGCAAAGTATTGTAATTTTTCATCAATTGTTAAGACCACATCTTTGCCATCTACAGGGGCTGTAAATCTAGAAATAGTATAAGGATATTCAGCACCGTCTTTGACCATCTCAGTTATTTTTAATCCAGGACTTCCAGATAAAACTCTATCGTATTTTAGCTCAATACCATTTAGTCCAACACCGTCAGAGTTAGTAGTACCTAATACATGAGAAAGAAAATTATCATTAGGATAGTATCTTTGAGTATCTGGAGAAACCATTACTCCTGGTATTTCTAATTCCTTAACTTTATCAGCTTTCTCTTTTTCTATTCTTCTAGCAAGGATTGCAGCACCAGCAGGAGCTCCAGAAGGAAGTTTAAATTCTAATTTTTTTAAAACTGTATCCTTATCCATTTCAAGAACCTTAGAAATTTCTAAAGCTAATTCTTCATTAGTTTTTCCAGTTTTCTTTGTATAAGATCTAATTGCATTTAGGTTGAAGTCAACTCTATAAACATTAGAACTAACAGCAAGCTCGTTTAGATCCCTATCTAGTATTTTTCCTCTTCTTGCAGATATTTTAACTTCGTTTGTCCATTGTTCAACAGCTAGTTCTGCATATTCAGGTCCTTTAACTATCATTACATAAGATAATCTAATGCTTAGTATAAAACACATAATTATAATAAATGCTAGGATAAACGAAAGTCTTTTTCTTATTATGGCCATATCTCTATATGATCTTTTCAATATTAAATACCTCCTCCAAAAAAACTTATCTATACATAATATTAGTTAAATAAGAAATTAATTATAAAATTTGAAAAAAAGCTTATTTAAAATAAAAGTTTATTTTTATTTGTATAGTAAGATTCATAATAATTTATAGTTAGGATTTAAAATATTTTAAGTATGGAATAAAAAATTATAGAGGCAACAAAATGTAAATTCTTAAAAATAAGGTAGAGATTAAAAAGGATTTTGTTTATTATTTACATATAAGGTTTTTAAATACTATGGTGTTTTTTAATATTTTAAAATAGGAACTGAAATATTGTGGTGCTATATTAAAAAAATAAAAGGGGGAAGAGCAGAGTTGGAGCATACTAAAATTAAGAATATTAATTTATCAAAGAGAAGAAAAAAGATTTTTAGAAGAAGACTTATATTTTTAATTAGTATTATATTGATTATTGGTGGAAGTATTTTCTTTGTTTTTTCTAAAATGAATAAAGATGAGAGTTATAGAGATGCTTATAAAAAGAATATTTCAAGTAGAGAGTTAGAAAAAATGAGGCAGGAATTAGATATAAAGGAAGTTAATTATAAATGGGGAAGCGGGCTTAAAAAGGGGAATTCCCCTAAAAGATTAATTATTCATCATTCAGCAACGGATTCACCAGAAACTCCAGAAGATATTCATAAGTTTCATTTAGATAATGGATGGAGTGGAATAGGATATCATTTTTATATAAGAGAGGATGGGACAATTTATAAAGGTAGAGATGAAAATGTAATAGGAGCTCATGCAAAAAATGCAAATTATAATACCTTAGGAATATGCATTGAAGGAAACTTTGAAAAAGAGGGTTTAAATGAGGCACAAAAAAATTCACTTGTTAAATTAGGAACTTATTTAAGCTTAAAATATCCAATAAAAGATATACTTCCGCACAGAGAGGTTGTAGATACTTTATGTCCAGGCACACTTTTTCCAATGGATAATATAAAAAGTAGCATTATTGAGGAAATAAAGAATATGTGATGATTATATAGTGAGAATTAGATTTTATAAACTAAATAGGAAATTGACATGAAAAAGTTTAAATGGTAATTTATAGATATAATTTAATAAAAATTCTTCAGGGCAGGGTGAAATTCCCTACCGGCGGTAAAGCCCGCGAGCTAGTTTAGCATGATTCGGTGAAATTCCGAGGCCGACAGTAAAGTCTGGATGAAAGAAGAATATCTAATAAGTTATCTTTTTATTATGTTTTATATGCATATTAAATGGAGTGTTGTGCTTTAGAATCTTTAGCTCTGAACATTTTTTTGTTCAGAGCTTTACTTTTTATACTATTTATATCGGTATTAATTATTTTGAATTGGTTAAAATTTTTATTTTTAGAAATATATTTAAAGGATTTATTTAAATCAGTTTAAAATTTTATTAAGACTAATATTCTTAGATATATTAATTAAAATTTTAAGATTCTATTTAAATAACTTCAATTACTTGGATAACTAATAAAAGCCCTGAGTTAATTAAAACTCAGGGCTTTAATTTTTTATTAGGTACTTCTAAAGAAGAATTTGGAAGGAGAGGATAACTTGGATGAATTTTTTATGAAAAAAGCTTTGGAATTAGCTAGAAAAGGAGAGGGCTATGTAAATCCAAACCCTTTGGTAGGAGCTGTTATTGTTAAGGATGTAGAAATAATAGGACAAGGATATCATGAGTTTTTTGGAGGAAATCATGCTGAAATTAATGCTATTAATAGTTCTATTAAATCTACTGAGGGAGCAACAATATATGTTACCTTAGAACCTTGTTGTCACTATGGTAAAACTCCTCCATGTGTAGAGGCCATAATTAAAAATAAATTTAAGAGAGTAGTAGTTGGAACCTTAGACCCAAATCCTTTGGTATCAGGAAAGGGTATTAAAATTTTAAGAGAGTCAGGCATAGAGGTTAAGGTAGGAGTTTTAGAAAAGGAATGTATTAGATTAAATGAGATATTTAATTTTTATATTAAGGAAAATAGACCTTTTATTGCACTTAAATGGGCAATGACCTTAGATGGAAAAATAGCAACTAAGGAATTTAAATCAAAATGGATAACTAATAGAAAATCAAGAGAGTTTGTTCATTCCTTAAGAAATAAATATAGCTCAATAATGGTTGGAATAAACACTGTTTTAAAGGATAATCCAGATTTAAGATGTAGACTTAATAAAAATAAAGAGTTAGAAAGAAAGCATTTTAGGATAGTACTTGATAGTAAATTAAGAATTCCTTTAGATTCAGAAATATTAAAAAATCAAAGTGAGTCAAAAACCTTAATTTTTACAACAAATAAAAAGGATAAGATAAAAAATGAAAAATTAAAAGATAAAGGTATAGAGGTAATAGAAGTAAATTTAGATGAAGGAAAAATTAATATTAATCAGGTTTTAGAGTGTTTAAAAGAAAAAAATATTGATTCAGTTCTTATTGAAGGAGGAGGAAATTTAAATTTTACTTTTTTAGAAAATAAAAAAGTAAATAAGATATATGCCTTTGTTGCACCAAAAGTTTTTGGAGGGAAAAATGCTATTACTCCCGTTGAAGGGGAAGGAATAAGAAATGTTTTAGACGCCTTTGAATTTCCTGAAGTAAATTTGAAGAACTTTGATAAGGATATTTTAATTGAATGTAACCTTAGTCAATAGAAAAAGGAAGTGAATAATATGTTTACTGGTATTGTGGAAGAAATAGGAGAAGTTATAAGCATAGATAAAAATGAAAAATCATCTTTACTGAAAATAAGAGCTAATAAGGTCTTAGAGGACACCAAGATAGGTGATAGTATATCAACAAATGGAGTTTGCTTAACTATAACAACGAAGGGAAAAGATTATTTTACCGCATATGTTATGGGAGAAACCTTAAGAAAAAGTAATATTGGAAACTTAAAAAAATCAAGTAAGGTGAACTTGGAAAGAGCAATGAGTATTAATAGCAGATTTAATGGACATATAGTAACTGGCCATATTGATTCCACTGGAGAAATAATTTCTTTTAAAGATGAGGGAGAAGCAATATGGGTAGAAATTAAAGTTTCATATGAGTTAAGCAAATATATAGTTTATAAAGGCTCTATAGCTATTGATGGAATAAGTTTAACTATTGCAGAGGTTAAAGGGGAAAGTTTTAAAGTTTCAGTAATTCCTCATAGCCAAGAAGAGACAACATTAACTAAAAGAAAAATTGGTGATTTAGTAAATATAGAATGTGATCCTATTGGTAAGTATGTTGAAAAGCTTTTAGGATTTAATAAAGACAATAGAAAGAAAAAGTCTGTTTTAACAGAAGAGTTTTTAACTATTAATGGGTTTATTTAAATTGTATTTTAAAATTTAATATTTATTTTTATATATTGTTTTAGATTAAGTTTGATTTTACAAAGTAGATGTATTAGTTACAAAAAACAATATCTAATAATTTTAAAAATTCTTGAAAGGTGGTGTTGGGGATTTTTATCTCCTTAAAAATATGAAGAAGTTTAATTTAGTAGAAGAGGCAATAGAAGATATAAAAAATGGGAAAATGGTTATTGTTATTGATGATGAGGGAAGAGAAAATGAGGGGGATCTAGTTATGGCTGGAGAACTTGTTACTGGAGAAAAAATAAATTTTATGGCTACTTATGGAAAGGGTTTAATATGTGCTCCAGTAAGTGAGAGGATAGCTGAAAATTTAGGATTGAATCCTATGGTTTTAAATAATACAGATAATCATGAAACTGCCTTTACAGTATCTATAGATTATAAAGATACAACTACAGGAATATCAGCCTTTGAAAGGGCTCATACAATTAAAGAATTAATAAATGAAGAAAGTAAAGCAGAGGATTTTAGAAGACCAGGACATGTATTCCCTTTAATAGCTAAGAATGGTGGAGTTTTAAAGAGAGCTGGGCATACAGAGGCAGCAATTGACTTAGCAAAGTTAGCTGGATTAAAAGAAGTTGGGGTAATCTGTGAAATAATGAAAGATGATGGAACTATGGCTAGAACTGATGAATTATTAGAATTTGCAAATAGTCATAATATGAAAATAATAACTATAGAAGATTTAATTGCTTATAGAACAGAAAGAGATAATTTTGTTTATAGAGTTGTTGAAACTAATATGCCAACTAAATATGGAGAGTTCAAGGCTATTGGGTTTATAGATAAACTTACAGGAGAGCATCATGTGGCTTTAGTTAAAGGAGAGATAAAATCAGAGGAGCCAGTATTATTAAGAGTTCATTCAGAATGCTTAACTGGAGATGTTTTTGGATCAAGAAGATGTGATTGTGGAGAGCAGTTTCATAGAGCTATGGAAAAAATAAATGAAGAGGGAAAAGGAATATTACTTTATATGAGACAAGAAGGAAGAGGAATAGGTCTTATAAATAAGTTGAAAGCTTATAAGCTTCAAGATGAAGGATTAGATACTGTAGAAGCTAATATAGCCTTGGGATTTCCAGAAGATCTTAGAGATTATGGCGTTGGAGCACAAATTCTAAAAGATTTAGGTGTAAGGGAAATCAGGTTAATGACTAATAATCCTAAAAAAATAACTGGCTTAGAGGGATATGGACTTAAAATAGTAGAAAGAGTACCTATAGAAATAAAGTGTAATGAGGAAAATGAGTTTTATTTGAAAACTAAGAAAGAGAAAATGCACCATTTAATAATGCAGTAATTTTATAGAGTTATTTAAAATTTTAGGTTTAAAGTGGATAAAAAAGTATCAATATTAGATACGAAGAATTAAAAAAATACTTGAAATATAAAAATGTTTAAAGGAGAGATTTGAATGAGGATTTTAGAAGGAAATTTAATAGGCCAAGATAAAAAGTTTGCTATAGTTGCAGGAAGATTTAATGAATTCATTGTATCAAAGCTTATAGGGGGAGCTTTAGATGCTTTTAAAAGACATGGAGTAGAGGAAGAGAATATAGACCTTGCTTGGGTTCCAGGAGCTTTTGAAATACCATTAATAGCTAAAAAATTAGCTAAATCAGGAAAATATGCCGGAGTTGTTTGTTTAGGAACAGTAATAAGAGGAGCTACCAGTCATTATGATTATGTTTGTGGAGAGGTATCAAAAGGAATAGCTAATGTAAGCTTAGATACTGAAGTACCAGTTATCTTTGGAATCGTAACAACTGAGAATATAGAACAAGCTATAGAAAGAGCTGGAACTAAAGCTGGGAATAAAGGGTTTGATGCAGCTATGGCAGCCGTTGAAATGGCAAATCTTTTAGAGAATATATAACTTTCCAAGTTAAGCATATAAGTTCAAGTTATAAAATTAAAGATTCTATAACTTGAACTTATAATTAAAAGTATTTATCTTAAAATTAAATATTATCCTTCCAGAATCTTAACATAAAAAGTTCTGTTTCTTGGACCATCAAAGTCGCAGAAATATACATCTTGCCATTGACCTAAGATTAATCTACCTCTATGTAATATTAATTGCTGAGATACTCCCACTGTAGAACTTTTAAGGTGGGAATGTGAATTGCCTTCAAAATGTCTGTATTTATGATCATTAGTTGGATAAACTTTTTCAAATCCATAAATTAAATCTTTAACAACATCAGGGTCTGCATTTTCATTTATTGTTATTCCAGCAGTAGTGTGTGGACAATAAACAACCACAATTCCATTTTCAATATTACTATTTTTTATATCCTCTCTTATATAAGATGTAATTTTACTCATACTTTGAGGTGTATGAGTTTCTAGTGTATGTTTAAAAAAATTATTCATAAAAACACCCCTTTAAATCTTAATATATAAACATTATATAATATTTTTTTATTTGAAATAACATAATATTATTAGGTTTAATATTAATAAATGTGGATAGAATGGCATATGAAGAACTTATATTGGAGGAAGTAATATGTTTGATTTTATATTTTATAAAGAGGATAAAAAGACTAAGGGGAGAAACTTTTTAGATGAGAGAAATTTTATAGTGTTGTTTCTTTCACAGATTTATTTATAAAATAATTACCTATTTGAATTTTTTTAAATGAAGTAATAATAAAAAATATAGTATATTATAATTATTTTTGTAAATAATAATTAAAGATTATACAAGAAAAATTTACTAATATATGCTAATATGTAATTAGGATTATTATT
>OKNJ01000054.1_pt1 | contig 17487 bp, 16 predicted proteins | sample 1612701 | NCBI WGS metagenome assembly OKNJ01 (sample SAMN04436813, study PRJEB24849) | human gut metagenome | biome: human gut; feature: NICU; material: stool | host: Homo sapiens | place: USA: Saint Louis, MO | collected 2011-05-17
CTAATAAAACTCTTTTTAATCTAGTTAAGTTTTATTTATATTTTATTATTTAACTTAAAAAATATGAATTTTAATAGAAAAATTTAAGAAATAAAAAAACTCTGATGCTAAAAGCACCAGAGTTTCATTAAAAATTATTAGTTTTCTTCATCCTTAACTTCAGTAGCTACTTCTTCTACAATTATATTTGTATCTTCTGATTCATCTAATAAAGTCATTTCTTCTTCCTCTTCATTAGTATCTCCAGAGATTTTAGCAATAGTTACAACAGCTTCATCTTCTAGAGTCCTCATAAGTTTAACTCCCATTGCAGATCTACTTGTAACTGAAATATCACTTACATTTATTCTTATAGCTACCCCTTGGTTATTTATAAGCATAAGCTCATCATCTTCTTTACATACAGTAGCACCAACTACTTTACCAGTCTTATCAGATACTTTATATGTTATAAGACCTATTCCACCTCTATTTTGAACTTTATATTCATCTAGGTTAGTTCTCTTACCATAACCATTTTCACTGACAACTAGTAATTTTTCGTCTTCTACAGCTATATCCATACAAACAGCAACGTCGCCTTCTCTTAAGCTTATAGCTTTAACTCCAGATGCAGTTCTACCCATAGGTCTAACATCTGTTTCATTAAATCTTATAGCATTACCGTCTTGAGTTACAAATATAATATCTGCGTCTCCATATGTTATTTTAGCTCTTAGAAGCTCGTCACCTTCTCTAAGGTTTAATGCTATTAATCCATTCTTTCTTATGTTCTTGAAGTCTTTTAATGGTGTTTTCTTAACTATTCCTAGTTTAGTTCCCATAAATAAGTATCCATCTTCTTGAACATCCTTAAATGAAAGAACAGTTTGTATTTTTTCATCCGCTTCTAGTGGTAATATATTTACAAGATTTGTTCCCTTAGCAGTTCTTCCTGCGTCTGGTACTTCATAAGCTTTTATCTTATAAACCTTACCCTTAGTTGTGAAGAATAATAAGTTTGAGTGTGTTGATGTTACAAGTATATTTTCAACAAAGTCATCTTCTTTTGTTGTCATTGCTTGTATTCCCTTACCACCTCTCTTTTGAGCTGAGTAAACATCTGAAGATATTCTCTTAATATATCCAGTGTGAGTAAGAGTTATTACAACATCCTCTTCTTGTATTAAATCTTCTATATCTATTTCATTTTCTTGTTTTTCTATTTGAGTTCTTCTTTCATCTGAGTACTTAGCTTTTATTTCTAGAAGCTCTTCTTTTATAACCTCTAATAATCTTTCCTCACTAGCTAAGATTGCATTTAAGTAATCTATTAACTTCATAAGCTCATTATACTCATTTTCAATCTTATCTCTTTCAAGACCAGTAAGTCTTCTAAGTCTCATTTCTAAGATTGCAGCAGCTTGCTTTTCACTTAAACTAAATCTTTCAATAAGTGTGTTTTTAGCTATTTCTGAAGTCTTAGAACTTCTTATGATATTTATAACCTCATCAATATTATCAAGGGCTATTATTAATCCTTCTAATATGTGAGCTCTCTCTTTAGCTTTATTAAGTTCAAATTGAGTTCTTCTAGTTATAACATCCTTTTGGAAGTTTATATAGTGAACTAAAACTTGTTTTAAGTTTAATATCTGTGGTTGATTATCAACTAAAGCAAGCATTATAACTCCAAATGTGTCTTGCATTTTTGTATGTTTATATAAAAGGTTTAATGTAACATTTGGATTTGCATCTCTCTTAAGTTCTATAACCATTCTCATACCTTCTCTATCAGATTCATCTCTTAAATCTGATATTCCAGTAATCTTTTTGTCCTTAACAAGATCTGCAATATATTCTATAAGCTTAGCCTTATTAACTTGGTATGGAAGTTCAGTTACTATTATTTTATGTCTTCCATTTTCCTCTTCAATTTCAGCTTTAGCTCTTACTACTATTCTACCTTTTCCAGTTTCATAAGCAGCTCTTATTCCTGATTTACCCATTATTATTCCTGCTGTAGGGAAATCTGGTCCTTTAATATATGTCATTAATTCTAAGCTTGTTAATTCTGGATTGTCTATAAGAGCTATAGTTCCATCAATTACCTCACCTAAGTTATGTGGTGGTATATTAGTTGCCATACCAACAGCTATACCTGATGAACCATTAACTAAAAGGTTAGGATATCTTGAAGGTAATACAACTGGTTCTTTTTCCTCACCATCAAAGTTTGGAATAAAATCAACTGTATTTTTATTGATATCTCTAAGCATTTCAGAAGCTATTTTATTCATTTTAGCCTCTGTATATCTCATTGCCGCTGCTGAGTCTCCATCAACAGAACCAAAGTTACCATGTCCGTCAACAAGCATATATCTTAAAGAGAAATCCTGTGCCATTCTAACTAATGCATCATAAACTGATGAATCACCATGTGGGTGGTATTTACCTAAAACTTCCCCAACTATTCTGGCACATTTTCTATATCCTCTTTCAGGATATAGTCCTAATTCTTGCATTGAATATAAAATTCTTCTGTGAACTGGTTTTAAACCATCTCTAACATCTGGTAATGCTCTACCAACAATAACGCTCATAGCATAATCTATGTAGCACTTTTTCATTTCTTTATTTATATCTATGGGTATTACTTTTCCCTCATTTAAGCTCATGTACTTCACCTCATATTAGTACTATATATCTAAATTGCTAACATTTTTAGCATTCTTCTGAATAAATTCTCTTCTTGGCTCTACTTTATCGCCCATAAGAATTGTAAATATCTCATCAGCTACCATAGCATCCTCAATGTCTGCTCTTAATAATATTCTTGATTCTGGATCCATAGTAGTTTCCCAAAGTTGTCCTGCGTTCATTTCTCCAAGACCTTTGTATCTTTGAACATTTACACTACTATCCTTTCCACCAAACTCTTCTATTATTTCATCTGCAGCAGCATCTGAGTATGCATATCTCTCTTGTTTTCCTTTAGAAATTTTATATAGTGGTGGTTGCGCTATATAAACGTGTCCTTGCTCAACTAAGTCTCTCATATATCTATAGAAGAATGTTAATAATAGAGTTCTTATGTGAGCACCATCAACGTCAGCATCAGTCATGATTATTATTCTATTATATCTTATTTTTTCTATATCAAACTCAGGTCCTATACCAGCTCCAATTGCAGTTACCATTGATCTTATAGTATCTGAACCTAAGATTTTATCTAATCTTTGCTTTTCTACGTTCATTATTTTACCTCTTAAAGGTAATATAGCTTGGAATTTTCTATCTCTTCCTTGCTTTGCAGATCCACCAGCTGAGTCTCCCTCAACTATGTAAATTTCACATTCCTTTGGATCTTTTGATGAACAATCAGCAAGCTTACCTGGTAAAGAACTTCTTTCAAGTACTGATTTTCTTGTAAGCTCTCTAGCTCTTCTTGCAGCTTCTCTAGCTCTTGATGCTAATAAAGCTTTTTCTATTATAATTTTACCAACCTCAGGATTTTCTTCTAAGAAAGTAGAAATTCCTTCTCCTGAAATTGAATCAACAGCACTTCTAACTTCACTATTTCCTAATTTAGTTTTAGTTTGCCCTTCAAATTGAGGCTCAGATATTTTAACAGAAACAACAGCAGTTAAACCTTCTCTTATGTCATCTCCTGATAAATTCTTATCTGATTCCTTTAAGTGACCAAATCTTCTACCATAATCATTCATTACTCTTGTTAAAGCGGTTTTAAATCCTGCTAAGTGAGTACCACCTTCAACAGTGTCTATATTATTAGCAAAAGTAAAGATATTTTCATTAAAACCATCATGGTATTGTAAAGAAACCTCTACAGCAATTCCATCTTTAAGACCTTCTACATAAATTGGTTCCTCATGTAAAACTTCTTTATTTCTGTTTAGATAGCTTACAAAAGATTTTATACCACCTTCATAGTGATATACTTCTTCTTTAACTTCATCTTCTCTTTCATCAATAAGAGTTATATTTATTCCCTTATTTAAGAAAGCTAATTCTCTAAGTCTTTGTGATAAAATTTCAAAATCATATTCAGTTTCTTCGAATATTTCATGGTCAGGCTTAAAGTGAACTTTAGTTCCACTACCTTCAGCTTCTCCTATTTTCTCTAAACCTGTAAGCACAGCCCCTCTTTTATAAGACTGTTTCCAAACATATCCATCTCTTGTTACAATTACTTCGCATAATTCTGAAAGAGCATTAACTACAGATGCACCAACACCATGTAATCCACCAGATACTTTGTATCCGCCGCCTCCGAATTTACCTCCAGCATGTAGAACTGTCATTATAACTTCTACAGTTGGTTTTCCCATCTTTGGATGAATTCCTACTGGCATACCTCTTCCGTCATCAACTACAGTAACTGAATTATCCTTGTGTATGTATACTTTTATATTTTTACAGTATCCAGCTAATGCTTCATCAATACTGTTATCAACAATTTCGTAAACTAAATGATGAAGACCTCTTGAACTAGTACTACCAATGTACATTCCTGGTCTTTTTCTTACAGCTTCTAGTCCCTCTAAGACTTGAATCTGACTTGCATCATAATTTTGATTGTTTTGCTCCAACATATAACTCCTCCTATATAGCAGCAATTTACCTTTTATAGGGTCTTCCGTGAATAATCTCAAACAACTTAGTCGAAATTCCTTCAATCCTCACACTTAATGTAAACATTATTTAAGAGCTATTAATTTAAAGGCTATGGGTTAACCCTTCCCAAAATAAATGTGGCAATCCTATTTTTATAAAATCTTTTAAAAATAAATCTTTAGTAATAACCTCAAATTTATCTTAATTCAAAAATTTAAGGATTATAATTAATATCTGTACGCTTTGTTAATGTAGATGATGAAATAGGTGAAAGATATACCTTACTCATTTTATCTATCTCAGCTATAACAAAAGATTTTGGCTTTTCATCTGTAATTCTTTCAACAAAGCCATCCTCTTCAGCCATTCTTAAGAATTGTATAGTATCTGAACTATACATAGCAGTTTGTATATCGAATATTCCTATAACATCTTTAACTGGAACTACTACATTCTCTCCTAAGTGTAAAAACACAAATACTCCTCCTTTAACATTGAATACGTCCATTTATAACTCTAAATACTTTTGAGTTTTCATCTAAATAACTGGTTAGATCTTCTATTCCCGTACATGTTATTACTGTTTGTATATTTTTTATTGATGTTAAAACATATCTTTTTCTATTAAAGTCTAATTCTGACAATACATCATCTAATAATAACACAGGATATTCACCTGTTATTTCTTTTATTATTTTTAAAGATGCAAATTTTATTGTTAATACACTAGTTCTTTGCTGACCTTGTGAACCATAAATCTTTGCATCTATATTATTTAAATATATATTAAAATCATCTCTATGTGGACCTATAGATGTAGCTCTTTTATCTATATCCTTTTTTCTATTTTGTTCTAATAGTTTTATCATAGAATCTTTAATATTATCTAAATCTTTTACAGTGGAAATATATTTAAATTCAATTTCTTCTTTTCCTGAAGTTATCTCTTTATGAATTTCTTTAGAATATTTGTTTAACTGTTCTATATATTTTAATCTAGTCTTTATAATATTCTCTCCATATTGAGCCAATTGTATATCATATATGTCTAACATTTCCTCATTTATATTTTTATTTTTTAAAACTAAATTTCTTTCATGTAAGACTTTATAATACCTTTTGTTTAATTGGCTAAGTTCCATATCAATAAATCTTCTTCTTATTCCAGGAGATTCTTTTACTATTTTTAAATCTTCTGGAGAGAACATAACTACGTTAAATGTTCCAATTAATTCTCCAATTTTGCTTATCTTTATTGAATTTATGCTAATAGCTTTTTTTCCGTCTTTTAAAATATTCACATCTATGATTTTGTCTAATCTATCCTTATGAACATCTAACCTTATAAAAGCTCTGTCCTTATTCCACTCTATTAGCTCCTTGTCTCTATTAGTTCTGTGTGACTTAGCAAATCCACAATAATATATAGCTTCTATTACATTGGTTTTACCTTGTGCATTATCACCTATAAAGACATTTACATTAGGACAAAGCTTAATTGATAAATTTTCATAATTTCTATAATTAATTAATTGCAAACTTTTTATATACATAAAAACACCTATATTTAATTATACCATATTCTTATGTTCTTTAGGCTATGTATCTTTAAATTAACTTATAAATTTCCCCATTGAACTCTACAGTATCATCAACTCTTAATTTTTTTCCTCTTTGAGTACATACTTCACCATTTACTAAAACTTCTCCGTCCATTATGAACATTTTAGCTTCTGATCCTAAGCTAACTGCTCCACACCATTTTAAAAATGAATCTAACTTTATAAACTCTGTATTAATTTTTACTTCTTGCATAATTATACACACAATGTATATTTAAAAATTACATTGTTTCTCCTTTCAAAAAAATAAAATAAAAAATAGTCTATGGTGAGTTTAGCAATACTAAACTCACCATAGTTATAAAAATCTAATTTAAATTATCTTGCTATTCTAACAGGTAGAACTAAATATTCACATAAATCATTGTTCTTATTTCTTATAATACATGGAGATATGCTACTTGTCATTCTTAATTCTATTTTGTCCTCTTCCATATTTTTTAAAACATCTAGTAAGTATTTTGAGTTAAATGCAATTTGAATTTCATCTCCTTGCAATTTGATAGTAACCTCTTCTCTAACTTTTCCTAATTGAGAATTAGATGTGATTACTATATTTTCATCAGTTATATCAAACTTAACTAAGTTACTATTTCCTTCCTTAGCCATAAGAGATGCTCTTTCAATACCATTTTGAAGAGTTTGTTTATCAACTTCAATTTGTAATTTATGTTCTTTTGGTAATAAGGCATCATACTTTATGAATTCACCTTCTAGCAATCTAGAAATAACTTTTGTATCTCCCATATTAAATAATATGTGATTTGGAGTAAATGTTATGTTGACTATTTCCTCTGAATCTTCTAATATCTTAGCCACTTCGTTAAGTGTCTTTCCTGGTATAACAGCATTAATTGTATTGTTAGTATCTATATTTTCTGTTCTTATTGCTAATCTATATCCATCTAAAGCTACTAAGTTTAATTTAGAGTCCTTAATTTCGAATAATATACCTTGAAGAATAGGTCTAGTTTCATCTTGAGCTATGGCAAAAGAAGTTCCTTTTATCATATTTTTAAGAATTCCTTGGTTTATTGAGAATATCATGTTCTCGTTTATCTTAGGTAAGCTTGGAAAATCTTCTGCATTCATATGTAATAAATCAAATACAGACTTTTGACAAGTTATTCTTATAGCTTCTTCTGATACTGTTTCTATTTTAATTTTATCGTTAGGTAACTTTCTTATTATCTCTCCAAATATTTTAGCATCAACAACTAACTTCCCTGGTTCAGTAACATCAGCTTCAAATTTAGTTTCTATACTAACATCTTTATCTGATCCTATTATAGTTACTATGTTCTCAGAAGCTTCTATGTATAGACCTTCTAAAATAGGCATTGTTGATTTTCCAGTTATAGCTTTTTGAGCTATAGCTATAGATTCTTGTAATTTATTTTTGTCACATGTAAATATCAAAATAAAAACCCTCCTTTTAGGATTTATTCACATAAGTTATACACAGTGTGAATTTTTGCATAATAGATATATTAATAGATAATAAATATAATAATAATAGTAATAGTACCTGTGGATTTGTGGATAAAACCTGGACGCCTTTGTATACCAAGGCTTACAAAGATTTTGTGCTTGTGGATAACCTGTAGATTACTGTGAACAATTATCCACAATAAAATAACAAGCAAAAAATAATAAACATAATAATTCACAGGTTATCCACAGATAATATACAGTTATTATGTACTTTGTTAATTACTTTTGAGTAAGCTTTTTAGTAATGTCATTAATCATGCTTTGTAGACCTTCATCAGTCTTTAAATTTTCAGAAATTTTTTCATAAGCATGAATTACTGTAGTATGATCTCTTCCACCAAATTCTTCACCTATTTTAGGTAAAGACATATCTGTAAGTTTTCTACTTAAATACATAGCAATTTGACGAGGATAAGCTATATTTCTAGTTCTTCTTTGAGATTTTAAATCCTCTATTCTTAAATTATAATAATTTGCTACGGATTCTTGAATAGTTTTTACTGTAACTGGAGCACTTTCTTTATTAGATATTATATCTTTAAGTGCTTCTGAAGCTAAATCAACACTTACATCTCTATTAGTTAGAGATGAATAAGCTATTATTCTTATAAGTGCGCCTTCTAATTCTCTTATATTTGATTTGATTTTAGTAGCTATATATACCATAACTTCATTTGGTACATTTAAGCCTTCAACATCAGCTTTTTTCTTTAGTATTGCCATTCTAGTTTCGAAATCAGGTGGTTGAATATCCGCTATTAACCCCCATTCAAATCTAGATCTTAACCTATCTTCTAATGTAGGAATTTCCTTAGGCGGTCTATCTGATGATAGTATAATTTGTTTATTCTCTTCATGTAGAGCATTAAAGGTATGGAAGAACTCTTCTTGAGTACGTTCTTTACCTGCTATGAATTGAATATCATCTATTAATAAAACATCGACTTTTCTATATTTGTTTCTAAACTCTTCATTCTTATCATCTTTAATAGCATTAATAAGTTCATTAGTGAATTTTTCAGATGATACATAAACTACTTTTGCTTTAGGATTTTCTTGAAGAATATAATGTCCTATTGCATGCATTAAGTGAGTTTTTCCAAGTCCTACTCCTCCATAGATAAATAATGGGTTATAAGCTTTTGCTGGTGATTCTGCAACTGCTAAAGATGCTGCATGAGCAAAGCGGTTACTATTACCTATTACAAAGGATTGGAAAGTATATTTAGGATTTAATGTAGCTGACATTTCATCACTTACAACTATAGATCCATCGACATCATTTGTATTCTCTTTCTTCTCTTCTTTCTGCTTTTCCTCATTTTCTTTTTCTTCTTCTAAATCAGACTCAAGATAGAACTCTATTTTAAACTTTCTAGATGTAACTATCTTTAAAGCTTGAATTAATAAGTCTTTATATCTTGTATCTAGAATCCCTTTAGTGAATTCATTAGGAACAGAAAGTTTTAATATATTATCTGAAATTGATATAGGAGTACAGCTTTTAATCCAAGTGTTAAAGCTTATTTCAGAAATTTCTCCTTTTATTATGTTCAATGCTTGTTCCCAGAGATTATTTAGTTGGGCATCCATCTTCTATCCTCCAATCATAAAATGATTTTAACTTTTAGTTATGCACATATAATTAACATATTAGATTATTACTTTACATGTTGTGAATAAAATTATTAACAGGCTGTTGATAATGTGGATAAATTTTATTATAAAAAAATTATCAACAAGAAATATACACAGTTCTTGTTGAAAGTTTAAAATATATAAAACCGTTGAAATAAAAGGATTATAAAGACTATAAATAAAAAATAATAAGAATAATATACAAGTTATCAACAGGATTATTCACAAGTGTGGATAAGTTGTTATATTAGATAAAGTTATTCACAATGCATTAATATGATAACATAAAGGTATAGTTGGATTCAATAAGTTATCCACAAAAATAACAGCTGTTGATAACTTATTTTGTGTAAAACTTATTTAGATTTAGGGTTAAGTAAAAAGATTAAAATTTAAAGGGATATATTAGGGGAAATATCTTTTTAAATTTGAATTTTTAATATAATAGAAGTTAAGATAATCAATATTTAAATATAATAAGGATAAATTAGGGTGTAAAAAGAGGGAGAGATAATATAAAGGTAAAAAGTTAATAACATATTGTTATTTATATGTGGATAACTTTATAACTAAAGTTATAAAGTTAAGTTTATTTATGATAAATGAGCTAATTCTATCTATATATATGTAATTGTATATCTTTAAGATTTAAATAAACTTTTTATTGGAGTAATTAGTGTTAATTAAGTAGATGAGTAATTTAATAAATTGTGGATAAAATAATAGATAGTTTTATTTAGAATACAGTTTATATATTTTTTAGAGTTATTAATGTAGGGATTTAATTTAATGTATAAACAATTATTATTTATATATTTAAAAAAGGAAAATAAGGTAGATGTAACAAATCTTTAAGTGAGTTATTTTCTTGACAGAGGGCGACTTGAAAGATATAATTAAACAGTAAAACCTAAATTAGCGAATAAGTAAAAAAGCTTTTAGCTTTTTACTAGAATAAAATATTGGTTGAAGGGGGTGTATTTAAATGTTCATGACATATCAACCTAAAAAAAGACAAAGAAGCAAAGAGCATGGTTTCAGAAAGAGAATGAAAACTAAATCTGGAAGAAATGTTTTAAAGAGAAGAAGACAAAAAGGTAGAAAAAGATTAACAGCATAAGGGCCGCATTTTGTGGCCTTTTTCTGCACTAAAAAGCAGAAAAAAGGAGAGCAAATTTAAATGTTACTAAGTTTAAGAAAGAACAATGAGTTTAGAACAGTTTATAGAAGAGGAAAGTCTTATGCTAATGACCTACTAGTTCTTTATGTTTATCCTAACAGAAAAAATGTTACAAAGGATGGAGAACGTTTCAATAAGGTAGGAGTTTCAGTTAGCAAGAAGGTTGGAAAAAGTGTAGTTAGAAGTAGAGTTAAAAGACTTATACTTGAAAATTACAGACTTAATTCTAGTGAACTTAAAGAAGGCTATGACTTTGTGTTTATTGCTAGAGTTGCTATAAACGGTAAGGATTTTAAGCAAGTAGGGAAAGCCATGAATAATTTAATAAAAAAGGCAGGTCTACGTGATAATGAAAAAATTGTTCATAGTAATGATTAAATTCTATAGAAAATATATTTCACCTTTAAAGAGACCTTGTTGCAGATTTTATCCAACCTGTTCTCAATATGCACTAGAAGCAATACAAAAGTATGGTGCTTTTAAAGGGGGATTTATGAGTATAGGAAGAATATTAAGGTGTAATCCATTCTGTAAGGGTGGATATGATCCTGTAAAATAAATATATACGGTTTAAATATAGGAGGGTAATGTATTGCAGTCAATTTTAAAGCCGATAACTAATTTATTCACAATGATATTTCAAGCTATCCACGGATTTATTGGAAATATAGATTTTTTTAAGGATGGTGCTGCTGGATATGGTGCTGGATATGTATTAACTATATTAATATTAACGTTATTAGTAAGATTATTATTATTACCGCTAAATATAAAGCAAACTAGATCTCAACAAAAGATGCAAGAAATACAACCAGAAATAGCTAAACTTCAGAAGAAATATAAAAATAATCCTGAAAAAGCTCAACAAGAAATGATGAAGCTTTATAAGGAGAATAATGTAAACCCAATGAGTGGTTGTTTACCTTTATTAATCCAAATGCCAATATTATTTGCATTATACTATGTATTCACTGGATTAGCTGAGTTAAAGGGTGTATCATTCTTATGGTTAGGAGATTTATGGGCTCCAGATAGAACATTCATATTACCAATTTTATCAGCTGCAACAACATATTTATCATCTTTATTAATGACAAAGTTTACTCAGTCACAAGCTGGGGGAGCACCTGGTGGAATGAATATGAATACTATGAATATAGTAATGGCTGGTATGATGGGTGTAATGTCAATACAATTCCCATCAATGCTTGTATTATACTGGGTAATAGGTAACCTAATTCAAATGGTTCAAACATACTTCATAGTTGTTTTACCTAGCAAAAAGAGAGCTAAGGAAAAAGAACAATATAAAGATATTAAGTAATAAGAATTTATTTTGCTTTTCTAAGGTGGTGAAACAAGGGTATGAATACAATTGAGATTACTGGAAAGACTGTTGAAGAAGCTTTAAAAAGCGCATTGGAACAGTTGAACACTACAGAAGATAAAGTAGAGGTTACTGTTATAGAAGAAGGAAGTAAAGGCTTCTTTAATCTAATTGGTGCAAAGCCTGCTAAAATTTCAGTTAAGATGAAAAGAGATAGAATCTTAGAGGCTAAAAAGTTTTTAAGTGATATTCTTGATAACATGAATATAGAAGCTGAAATTAATATTGAAGAAAGTAAAGACTTAGTAAAGATAAATCTTACTGGACCTAAGATGGGAGCCATCATAGGATACAGGGGGGAAACTTTAGACTCACTTCAATATTTAACTAGTTTAGTTGTTAATAAGGCTAAGGAAGACAAGTACAAAAGAGTGGTTTTAGACACTGAGAATTATAGACAGAAAAGAGAAGAAACTCTTAAAAGATTAGCTAATAAAATAGCTTATAAGGTGAGAAAGTCAGGTAAGATATTAAAGCTTGAACCTATGAATCCTTATGAAAGAAGAGTTATTCATTCAGAGTTACAGAATAATGATTTTGTTAGAACTTTTAGCGAAGGTGAAGAACCTTACAGAAGAGTTGTAGTAGAATTAAAGTAGTAAAAAAATATATTTAAGATATTAAAAGTTTATTAATTTAAGTCATCTAGGAAGATAAAAATGCTCTTAGATGACTTTTATTATTACTTTTTGCAATTCTCTTTGAATGTAATAATTCGAAAGCCTATACTACTTGCCAAGTAAATAGTACCTAATTGAATTAGTAATAACCAATTTACAAAAACCATTGCAAATGTAAAAATAACTGCAGCAACTAATAGAAACCAGTAGATAACTCTACCTACAAATATTGGTATAATAATAAAAGTTAAGAATATTGCTATTTGTATAAAAAACCACATTTTACATCTCCTTTATAAAATTACATAAAATACAATTAAATTTAAATATATTCTATCACATTATGTAAGGAATATAAATATTTATATTCCTTACATAATGTGATTAGTAATTAATATACTTATCCACAAGATTCTGTGGATAAGTAGTGGATAATTTTTTATTAACTAATAAATTATTTTATTAATAGATTTTGAGTTGGTGATTTTATATCAGTATATGATTTAATTAATTGGATAGTATTTTTAAGTAAGTAATCTATTAAACAATTTAGTAAAATCATATTTTTTTGCCATAAATAATATGATTTAAAATTTTGACTTATTCTATTTTGTTGGGTAAAATCAATATTAGTTCAAATTTGAGAATATCATTATAAAGGAGGAGCTTATGAAAGAATTCGATACTATTGCTGCTATAGCTACAGCATTAGGAGAAGGTGGAATAGCTATAATTAGAGTATCAGGAAATAAAGCTCTTGAGATTGTAAATAAAATATTCAGAGGAATAAACGGAAAAGATTTATTAGATATAAAACCATATACTATGAGATATGGTCATATGATAGATGAAAATAATGAGATTATAGATGAAGTTATAGTTAGTTTTATGAAAGGTCCTAGAAGCTTTACAGCTGAGGATACAGTAGAAATAAACTGTCATGGTGGTATTGTAGCTACTAATAAAGTTCTACAAAATGTAATAAAAGCTGGTGCAAGACTTGCTGAGCCAGGTGAATTTACAAAAAGAGCTTTTTTAAATGGAAGAATAGATTTAAGCCAAGCAGAAGCGGTTATGGACATAATAACTGCTAAGACTGAACTTTCAATGAAATCAGCTATGACTCAAAGTCAAGGAAGACTTTCTACTGAGATAAACAATCTTAGAAAAGAGGCTTTAGATATATTAGCTCTAATTGAATATGCTGTTGACTTTACAGAAGATGACGAGGAACCAGATGAAACTATACCAGTTAAGGTAAAAGAGGATGTTATAACTCTTAGAGGTAAAGTAAATAATTTAATTGATACTGCTGACGAAGGTAAACTTATTAGAGATGGTTTAAGCATGGTTATAGTAGGAAAACCTAACGTAGGAAAATCATCACTTTTAAATGCTTTATTAAATGAAAAGAGAGCTATTGTAACTGACATAGCAGGAACAACAAGGGACGTAATAGAAGAATATATAAATTTAGATGGAATACCTGTTAGACTAGTAGATACAGCGGGAATCAGAGAAACTGAAGATGTTGTAGAGAAAATAGGTGTAGAAAAATCTAAAGAAAAAATCAATGAAGCTGATTTAGTTATACTAATGTTAGATACAAGTAGAGAACTAGATGAGGAGGACAAGGAAATCATTGATTACATTAAAGATAGAAAATACATAGTACTTTTAAATAAGGTTGATTTAGATAGAAAGTTATCCTCAGAAATTGTGGATAACTTAGAAAATAAAATAGAACTATCTGCAAAAACTGGTTTTGGTATAGATGATTTAAAATCAAAGATAAAAGACTTATTCTTTAATGGATCAATTGATGCTGAAAGTGTAATGGTAACAAATACTAGACATAAAGAGGCTTTATATAGAGCTTCTGAAAACTTAGATGGTGCGTTAAATGGACTTAATAATAATGAGTTTTTAGATTTAGTATCAATTTATGTTACATCTGCTTTAAGAGCCTTAGGAGAAATTACTGGAGCAGAGCTAGAGGAAGATTTAGTAAACAAAATATTTGCAGAATTTTGTTGTGGAAAATAGGAGAATGATGAAATATGAGATATAATGCAGGAAGTTATGATATAGTTGTTATAGGTGCTGGTCATGCAGGTTGTGAGGCAGGATTAGCGGCAGCTAGAATGGGATGTAAAACTTTAGTTTGTACATTAACATTAGATTCCGTTGCTATGATGCCATGTAACCCTAATATAGGTGGAACTGCTAAGGGACATCTAGTTAGAGAAATAGATGCTTTAGGTGGAGAAATGGGAGTAAATATAGACCATACATTTATCCAATCTAAAATGTTAAATACATCAAAAGGACCTGCTGTACACTCTCTAAGAGCACAAGCTGATAAAAAGAAATACCAAGAAAGAATGAAAAAGGTTTTAGAAACACAAGAAAATCTTCATTTAAGACAATTAGAAGTAGTTTCTGTAGAAGTTGAAGATGGAAAAGTTAAAGGTGTTCTAACTAAAAATGGTGCATTTTTTGAGTGTAAAGCTGTTATAATGACAAGTGGAACATACTTACAAAGTAGAATAATAATCGGAGATGTTAGTTATAGCCAAGGTCCAAATGGACTTAGCAATGCTAATGAACTTTCAAAATCATTAATAGATTTAGGAATTGACCTTAGAAGATTTAAAACTGGTACCCCAGCTAGAATCAATAAGAGAAGTGTTGATTTCTCAAAAATGATAGAACAACCAGGAGATGAGGAAATAATACCATTCTCATTTATCAGTGGAAATATAGATAGAGACCAAGTTTCATGTTGGTTAACATATACTAACGAGGAAACTCATAAGGTAATTCAAGAAAATATACATAGATCACCAATGTATAATGGAAGCATAAAAGGTGTTGGGCCAAGATATTGTCCATCAATAGAAGACAAGGTAATGAGATTCCAAGATAAAGATAGACATCAAATCTTTATAGAACCAGAAGGTGATGATACAGAAGAAATGTATGTTGGAGGAATGTCATCATCTCTTCCAGAAGATGTTCAAGTTCAAATGATAAAAACAGTTCCAGGTCTTGAAAATGCTGAGATTATGAGAACTGCATATGCAATAGAATATGATTGTATAGATCCAACACAATTAAAGGCTTCACTAGAATTTAAAAACATTGATGGATTCTTTAGTGCTGGACAAATTAATGGTAGCTCAGGATATGAAGAAGCTGGGGCTCAAGGAATAGTAGCTGGTATAAATGCAGCATTAAAAGTTCAAGGAAAAGATCCTATGATACTTACAAGATCAGATGGATATGTAGGAGTTTTAATTGATGATTTAATTACTAAAGGTACTAATGAGCCTTATAGAATGATGACATCAAGAGCTGAATATAGATTATTATTAAGACAAGATAATGCTGATTTCAGATTAACTGAAATTGGACACAATGTTGGATTAGTTACAGAAGAAAGATGGAATAAGTTTCAGGAAAGAAAGCAAAACTTAGAACGTGAGCTTGAGAGACTTAAAGAACTTCAAATAACTAATAAAACAGAAAATAATGAGAAAATAGTTGAATTAGGTTCAACAGAGCTTAAAAAGCCAATAAGAATGTATGAACTTATAAAAAGACCAGAGTTAGACTACTTCTCATTAGCATGTTTAGATCCTGAAAGACCTGATTTACCAAAGGACATTGGGGATCAAATAAACATAATTGCTAGATATGAAGGATACATTCAAACTCAATTAGAACAAGTTGCTCAATTTAAAAAGTTTGAGAAAAAAGTTCTTCCAGAGGATTTAGATTACAATGACGTAAATAGTTTAAGAATAGAAGCTATACAAAAGCTAAATAAAATTAGACCTTTAAATATAGGTCAAGCTTCAAGAATATCAGGGGTATCCCCAGCAGATATATCAGTTCTGTTAATATTCTTAGAGCATTATAGAAAAACTGGAAAAAATACTGATAACTAAAAGTTATTCAGAAGTTTTCAACAGTACCTGTGGATAAGTCTTGTGTAAAACTTAAAAAAGGTGCTGTTTTACCCCTTTTAAAAAGTTATCCACATGTGGATAACTTTAGTTTTTTAGTAGAAAATAAAATTATTAAAATAAATTATTTATACTCTTAAAGTTTTGGAGGATTAAGAATGCAATATTTTGATTTAATGAAAAAAGCTTGCGATAGTGTGGGTATGGAATTTAATGAAGATAAATATCAAAAATTTATGCTTTACAAAGATTTATTAAAGGAATGGAATGAAAAAATAAATTTAACTGCAATAACAGAGGATGAAGAGATAGTAAAAAAACATTTTATAGATTGTATAAAAGCTTTTAAAGCAGATGAGTTTAAAAAAGCTAAGACAGTAATAGATGTTGGAACAGGTGCAGGGTTCCCTGGTTTACCTATAGCTATTATGAGAGAAGATGTAGAGGTTACTCTATTAGACTCATTAAATAAGAGAATAAATTTTTTAAATGAAGTTGTAAATAAACTAGGATTAAAAAATGTTGAAACTATACATTCTAGAGCAGAAGATGGTGCAAGAAAAAAAGAGTTAAGAGAAAATTTTGATATTGCTACATCAAGAGCTGTTGCTAATATGTGTGTTCTAAGTGAATTTTGTATTCCATATGTAAAGGTAAATGGGAATTTTATAGCTTTAAAAGGCCCAAATATAACTGAAGAGTTAAATGATTCAAAGAATGCTATTGGTACTTTAGGTGGTAAGCTTAAAGGTATAACTGAGGTTGAAATTGAGGGAACGGATTTAAATCATAATTTAGTAATAGTAGATAAAATAAAAAGTACGCCAAAGACTTTTCCTAGAAAAGCAGGTAATGTAACTAAGAAACCATTAAAATAAATATAATTTTTAAAATACTTTTTAGTTTAAGAAAATATTATAATTGAAAGTTATAAAAGCTTTTAAAAATTTAATAATAA
>OKNJ01000065.1_pt1 | contig 15331 bp, 12 predicted proteins | sample 1612701 | NCBI WGS metagenome assembly OKNJ01 (sample SAMN04436813, study PRJEB24849) | human gut metagenome | biome: human gut; feature: NICU; material: stool | host: Homo sapiens | place: USA: Saint Louis, MO | collected 2011-05-17
ATAAGGAATTAATAATTTATACCTTAAATCTATACAAAAATCTTAAATAGTAATTAACTTTTCTCCAGTTTCAAGATCATATTCCTTAGAACAATTATATTTATTTCTCATATAAGCTATTTGAATACAAGCTGGCAATATAACTCTGTAAGCTGGCCCTGCTATATTTACTGCTGTCCAAAGCCCTGTTATCGTCCATCCTATTGGCCCAACTAATATTGAAGCGCTTTTAGTTAATAAAGCATTTGTGGTAAAATTAAGCCCTCTACCAAGAACAGTTTTAGCTAAGGCATTAGCTACTATTACCAAAAGCTGATAAGACTTAAATCCCCCAGACTTAAATATAGCCTGAAAGGCCATTATAACAGATTGTTTCCCTTTAATATTTGTGCAATTTAGCTCCCTTGCTAACCTTTGTATATCTTCATCACTCATATTATCTAATGTGTCTATAAGTATTTTATCAAAAAGTTTTTCCTCAATTACCTCTATTTTAGATTTTTCATTAAAATTAACTTTCATCTTCTTACAAACGTCAATTAAAATTTTTCTATAAGGCACTCCAGTTTTTCTTAAAATATTAGCAAAGGTATTCATCCATACTTTTAAAACTCCTATAAAAGATCCTTCCAATAAATATGATGATTGGGGTAATTTTGTTTATATAAATCTTTTACTGTTAACATCTCTCCAAGTCTAAAATTTCCATGCCTATCTTTTAATATATAATCATGTAACACATCCAAATCTTCATTTGAACAAAATCTTATAAATTCTAAGTCCTTATCATATAAATACATTTTATTCCCTCTATGAAAAAATATATAGAATATATTTATTATTAACCTACTATATTCCATAGTATTGTTATAGAGTAATATATGTAACTTAAATCAAATAAATTCTTCTTTAAAATAGTTAAATCTTAACTTAGTAATTTTCTTTGTCCTCTGTATCTATTAGCATAAAATCTTCAATCTTAATTTTAGACAGTTCCTCACATTTTGGATTTTCTATTTTTACTACTCTTCTAGCATGATTCATTACTAAATTATCATAAAGATTTCTTACCATACGCCCGTTAGCAAAATTATCTTTTTTTTCCTTTACATACTTTTGAAAATAATCTTCTATTAATTTCAATGCAGATTTATCTATCTTATAATCATTTGCAGAACATATACTTGTAAGTATTTCTACTAATTCTTTTGACGAATAATCTTCAAACTGAATAAATGTATTAAATCTTGACTTTAACCCCGGATTAGAAGCAAAGAATTTATTCATAGGTTCTGTATATCCAGCTACTATAACAACTAAATCATCTCTATAATCCTCTAAGGCTTTAGTAAGTTCAGTCAAGCACTCCCTTCCATAAGAATCAGCATGATCATTTTCAGTAATACTATATGCTTCATCTATAAAGAGAACCCCCCCTCTTGCTTTATCTATAATACTTTTAACCTTTAATGCAGTTTGCCCCTGATAACCTGCAATTAAATCTGTACGTGATACTTCTACAAAATGTCCTTTAGAAAGCAAGCCAATTTTCTTATAAATTCTTCCAACTATACGTGCAACTGTTGTCTTTCCAGTTCCAGGATTTCCAGTAAAGGCTAAATGCAATGTGCTTTTAGTTGTATGTAAATTAAAATCTTGTCTCATCTTTTGAACTTTCTGATAAACTATTAAATCATTAACCTTTTCTTTAACCTCTTTTAATCCTACAAGTGCATTTAATTCTTCTAATAATTCTGTAAGAGTTTTATCATCTTCTGATGCAAACTTTTTTTCATTGCATATTTCTAATATTCTTTTATGACCATAGAATCTCACAAGACTATCTTTCAATAATGCTGCCATCTTTGCAATTTCAATAGCATTATTCTTTTTAGTAGCAATTTCTACAATAACCTTTAGTAAAGTAATTGTATCTTCACTACTCTGATTTTCTACAATTGAAGTTGCAAGACTTGTTATCTTCCCATGACTTTCAACCATGGCATCTAGTTTTGATGCACAATCTAAAACCAAAGCCTCATATTTATTCATTAAATCATCCCCATTGCTACTAGAATAAACTCAATAACTACCAAGCCTACTAATCCCCATACTAAAAAGAAAAACAATCTCATCTTCTTTGATATTTCAATCTTTAATTTTATAGATTGATCCTGCTCTTCTTTTAATCTAGTGCTTAATTCTATTATTTGTTTATCTTTCTCTGAATTTTCTACTTTTATCTGTTCCACTTCTTTTTTTAATTCTATATGATCATCATAAAAATCATCTAAATCAAAAATATGTAAAATACTATCATACTTTTCAAGCTTTAAAGAAACTTCCTTTAATGATTGAGCTTGCTCTTTACCATCTTTTATGTTTTCTTCTATCTTAAGATGTTGCTTCTCAATATGATTTTTCGCATCATTTAGACTATCCCAAATCACATCTATTTCTTTAATATGTCTTTGCTTTAATAATTCCTCCTTTTCTCTCTTTAAAATTTCAATTAACTTTTTATGTTCTTTAAACTCTACACTTAATCCACCTAAAGTTTCATTAGACTTCTTAACATTTTCCCAAATATCATCTATTTCCTTTAAATGTTCTAAATCATTTAAAGTCCTTTGAATTTCAGTTAATCCCTTTAGCAAGCTTTCATGAGTACAAACTGATGATGATAAAATCTCAACATTTTCATCTAAGATTTTAACTTTTCCTTGTACACTTTTTATTTCTCTCTCATTTATATTTCCCTTTTCCCAAATATGGTCTACTTCCTTTAAATGCTCTAAATCATCTAATATGCTTTTCGTTGTAATTAATCCCTTTAACAAACTTTCGTGAATATAAACGGCTGATGATAATTCCTCAATTCTTCCATTTAGAAACTTTAAATTTTCTTCATTTTCATTACTCTTTGCCCAAATATCATCTATATCACTTAAATGCTCATATTCATTTATTTGGCTTTTAAATTTATTTAATGATTCCACAGATTTTTTATAATACAACATTTCATAATACGAATTTTGAATATCATTCCACATTCTATCAATATCTGAAATATGCTCATACTTATCTAATTTTTCCTTAAAATTCTTAAGCACTTTAATTATCTTTTTCTGTTCCTCAATAGTTTTTTCAATATTTCCCTGAGCAATTTTAACTTCTGAATTTGCTTTTTGTGCAGATTTCACTGCAATAAGTATAGCTTGAATATAATCCTTATCTAAGGCTTCAAGTGCATTATAAACCTCACCAAATTCTTTAATAAAACTTCTTTGTGTTTCATTAATTGCAATTAAATTTTCTTGTATCTGATAAGTTAAATTATTTAACTCCTCCCCAGTAACTTTATGACTAAATCCTAATCCATTTCCTAAAAAAAAATCTTTAAAAAACTCCTTAGTATCTTTATTGGAATTAATCATTTGTAAATCTATATCAGTATTTGTTTCTTTAGAAAAAATTTTTAATTGATTTTTTGCTTTTTCAAAACTGTGTGTTTTAATCTCTAATTCATCCATAGTATCACTTCCTTGTCCATAATAATATTTTTATTTACTCCTTAGTTCAATAAATCATCTAACGCTGAGTCAATTTCATCAAAATCAACTGAATGATCCTTACTTTCATCCTTAAAAATATCTTCTAAGGATTCTTTAATTATCTTTGATGCCTCAGCATGCCTTGACTTAATATCATTTACAGTTTTTCCTTTTATATAGTCATGTTTTTCTACAGCAACATTATACAATTTTCTTTGAGTTTGAAGAACTTCATTTCCTTTTTCAACTTGATTTTCAAGTTTTTCTTGCTTTCCTTTTTTACTAATTGCTTTATCAATTAAATTAATAGAAATTGCACCTATTACTCCTGAAACAACAGCTCCCATAAATATTCCTAATATATTTGCCAAACTTCCTATCAAAGGAATTTCTATAGCAAATCCCGGGATAGGCATTAATGCTTTTTCTATGACTTCCCCTAAAACTATTGCTCCAACACCGCTTAATCCAGCCATAACAATTTTACCAACCTCAAGAACCTTTATTCTAATAGGCATATTCTTATTTGCAGGATTCCTCAAAAAGGATACAGCTTCTTTTAATGACTTCCATCCCTGTTTAAGCATTGTCCATACTTTTTTTATTGTTCCTACTACTGGTCCAATAACTGCTGTTGCAATTGTATTAACCAATGTATTTCCAGCATTTATAATATGCTTACTTAATTTTTCAACAAAGGATTTTATTGCAGTTTTTAAGCTTTGAATTAAAGAATCTAAGCTTTTCTTTTTTTCCTTAAACCATTTTACAAGCTTTCCAATGATTTCTTTCATTAATTCAGAAAGAAGTTGCATTGCCACTGCACGTAATGCCTTACCCCCTATACGAAAAGCCTCCTCTTTTCGCGATTGCTTTCCTACTTTTATAGAGCGTTCCTCAGCTTCTTTCTTTTGCTTATCTAATTCTTCTCTAGCTTCAATATCTTTTTCACGCAATCTTTTTTCTTCTTCTTCACTAATATTAAAAATTTCATTTGGCTTTTGTCCCTTAGAATTAGGGTTATCTAACCAATCTGTTGTTGACTTATCACCTTTAGAACGATTTAAACTAGAATCAATTTCATTTAGATTTTTATCACTATTTGCAAAGTTAATTTGCTCCTCTTTAGTCATATGAGCATTAACTCCTGGGTCTCTAATAATTTCTGCAGCAGATACTGTATGGTCCATATCTGTCTGCCTCTTAGCAGAACCACTCGGTCTATTATCATCAAATGGTTTTCTTGCTCCTTTAACCAAAGTTGCTTCTTCTTTTCCCGTCCTAGTTTTATGTGTAACTATTTTCCCATTTTCATCCTTTACAAAATTACTTTGCCACTCATCATATCTCTTTTGATAATCAATCTTAGTGTTATGTGATGCAATTTTACCATTGGCAAAGTTTTCAGTTGTTTGAATGTGAGCTTCTGAACTCAAATCAAGTTTAAGCCCTCTATTTTCCTCAATAAAATCCTCACCGGCAGTAACTGCTACTTGATTTAAAAATTGTTCCCATACAACATTTTTTATAATATCCCCAAGCGCATCTGGATTTCCTATTTGTTCTTTTTCTTTTTCAAGAAATTCCAACTCAGATAATCTTAATTCCAATTCATCTTCTAACTGTTCCTCTAAACTATCAAAATCTACTTCTTTATAATCAATATTTTCTTTTTCATTAATAATTGCATTCTTTTTTTCTTGTCCCTCCATAAAAACACATCCTTTATCCTGTTTTTTCTACTTTTAACTTTAAAAAGTTTCAAAAATCTAATTCATCATTTTAAAATTTTTAGTAGAACAACTCTTCAATTCTATTATATTCAGATAAATAATTAAGACAAGTAAAAGAAAACTCACCAGTTAATGCTTTCCTCTTTACCCTAGACATACTAATAAATATTGCATCAAATATATTCTTTTCCTTATACTCTCTTTTGAAAATAACTTCCTCTTCATATTTAGTACTTGGTGAATCTAATACCAATATAATATTTGGAGTTTCCCATCCTTTATAACTATGGTATGAACAGATTTTCAATCTACCTGTTCCTCCTTGAAATTTCCACTTTTCCATTCTACGTCTAGCCTGATTTCCTTCTTTTTCCATATCGTATACATGGGAAGTTTTTATCCCTCTACTTTCAAACCTCTTTACTATTTCAACTCCAGTGTCTTCATTAGTAGTTATTATAGTTATATCTTCTAAAGAATTATTATTTCCTCTTAAAAAATCAACTTGGTTTTCAATTTGATCTAATTTTTCTGTCAAGTTAATTGGTGAGCAATTTATCCACTTTGTAATCTCAATAAGTGATTGTTGAGAATTTACATTTGGTATAATTTTTTCTGCACTTATGTTAAATTCGTTTCGTATATCTTGTACTAAATAAATCATTTTTTCTGGCATCCTCATTGAAATCTTTAAATTTCCTGGTTCACCTTTAAAACCAATATTCTTTATCTCATTACTATCCTCTATCCAAACACCATGATCATAAAGATCTTGAGCTTTATCATAAACTATAAATATCTCACCAACTTCAGTAAAAAATTTCTTTAAAAATCTTATCCATTCACTTTCGAAGTCTTGTCCCTCATCAATCAGTATATAATCATACTTCAAATAACTTTTAATACCTTTTATTTTAATACATGAATTAATTCTATTTATCCAACGCTCTGTAAATTTATTCTCTTCATCATTTTCTACTTCTATTTCAAACTGAGCCATAACAATTTTCAGGAAATCATGAAAATGACATATTGTTAAATCAGATCTTAATTTTTTCCTTTCTCCACTGTAACTACCAGGGCCAAATTGTTGACTACACAAATCTCTCAAATAGTGTCTCAAAGTAATGTTATAGGTTAAAATTAATACCCTATGACTTTCTTTTAACGCATTAACAGTCTTCTGAGCTAAAGATAATGATTTTTCTGCTCCCGCAACTCCACTCCACCTACGGATAGAATTCTTTTGTAATTTTGCTAACTTCTCCTGTTCGTAAGTAAGCTTAATTGGTTGTTTTCTTTCATAGTTATAATCAGAATATTGAAGATTGCATTTTAATTCTTTTACTAATTTATCTAACATCTTATTCCTATTGAATTTTGATTTGTTTAAAGATAGAGCATATGTATATTTGTAAGCATCTAGTTTATTATTTATATTACAAATATAATCAAACTCATTTTTTGTCCAAATTTTAGTATAATTATTATCTTTTTCACAGAATTTTTTTGCTTGATATATAGTTGCTTTATGAAAATAAACCACAGTTTCAATACATCCAAAAAATTCATCATGAAACTCTTCTGAAAACTCAATACTATTTGTTAACTCCATTTTTAAAATAGAATTTTTATAGTTTTCAACTTGATTTATTGGATTTTTCTTAATCCTTTCTCCATTCCCCCCCAAATATAACCACCATTTTCATATGTTTCAGATGATAAATTCCAATCCTTTACTTCTATAATTATAATTCCCTTGTCTGAATGAAGTAATATAAAATCAGGTTTCATAGAATTTATATGTGGTTGTTCAAATATAGTCCATCCTTTAAATCTTGGGCTAGTTTTAAATTTATTTAATAAATATTCTTCTCCTTCAGTTATAGGATCTGAAGAGTTAAAATTCTCTATAATTTCTCTATCCATAAATTCTCCAATCTTTTTTAATACTCTTTCTATTTTATATATAAAAGTAATTAAATTACATTTTTATCATAACAAATTTTTAATATTTTGAAAAATTTTTGTATTAAAAAAGCTAAAAGTACATAAAGTTACTTTAGCTTTCAATATTAATTATAAACTATTATAAATTTCTACAGCTTCTTTTAACTTATTTTTATGAATATTATTTATATACTCATTAAGCAACTTAATGATTGATGATTCAACATCTTTAATTTCATCTTTTTTATGGTTATCCCATTCTCTCCATTCATCAGTTTTAGCCGCCATAATTTGCATTTTCAAACTTTGATTTTTAAAAATGCTACGCCAATTAGCAAGTTTTGCCATAGGGTCTAAATTACTAAATTTAGAATTCTGACTTGCAGATATAATGCCTAAATTACCAAAAGAGTGTAGTAAATCATTATCCATCTTGCGACTTTCATCGTTTTCTTCCTTATTTTGTGGATACCAATGCTCAATTGATCTTCTATATTTAAAAGAAAATTTATCAAAATTAACGCCTGGATAATCCTTCTTTAATATTAAACGTTTTTTCCATAAAACATAATCAGTAAAGTTAAATGCGTATATAGGCACTCCTTTATCACATCTCAATTTTACTGGGTCTATAATTCCACCACTACAGAATCTTTCCTTAGCATAAGTTATGCTCAAGTCTTCTAAAAATTTCATGAATTCACTACCAAATTTTGAAGAACTTAATTTACTTGCATTTTCAAATAAAAATTTCAATATTGTATATAACCATTTTGTATCTTTATTCGCAGTAAAAGTAACAGCAAACATTGATTGCAACATTAAAATTTCTCTATTATTTGTTTCAAAGGAATTCTTATCATATCTAGTCTGAACATATAAATGCCCCTTTTTTTTATCATTCTTATCCACACGATGTGCTTTTTGTAAGAACCATTCCCCTTCAACTCTTGTCCTATTAGTTTCAAGTGAATTACGTATTATCAAATTATCAAAAATAAATTTCAACTTCAATAGATTTTCCCCAAATTTTAAAATCCACTCTTTATTCCTAGTCCTTACAGCAAAGGTTCTGTTAAGCTTCTTATCATCTAACTGAATTTCATTTGGTTCCTTATTATCAGTTAAATATAGCACGTAATATAAAAAGGTATTAAAATTAATAATACATCTATATTTAATAGGCTCATCAGATTCATTCTCTTTACTACTTTTATTGTCATCAGATGTACAATTCTCGCTTTCTAAAACATCTAAAAGTGATTTTTTATTTTCATCAGCTACAGTCATTGAATCATAAATATTATCAAATTCAAATTCATATTTCCATGTTTTTTTTCCTGGCTCATATTCATTACATTTATTTAAAAATACCCTCTCACGTTCATCATCAATATCTGAAGATTTAGTTTTCTTTTTAAAGAAGCTAATTACAGGAGTTTCAAATTCTGAACAAGCATCCCAAATTTTTGCAAACTTTCGAATTACGGTAAGGTCAGTATTCTCAACTAATAACTTTTGCATTAATTCAGCTTTTATAATTTCATGAAATTCTAACTGCTCACCTCTTGAGTTAAATCTTTCAAAATATAAATTCAAATCTAAATCAATAGGCATAATACTTAGAAAGATTTTAACTTTATTGAATAAATATTTATAAAAATCCATCATTGTAATATCTGAATACTCTTCATCATTCATAACATAAGCACTAAGAGCATTTCTAGCATTTTCGTATCCTCTACTTAGTTCGTCATTATCAATATTATCCTTACATTCAAATAAGTTTTTTAAAGTTATATCTGAACGTTTTCTTGCAGAAAACTTCAAATTAATTTTATTGATATATTTTAAATTTACACTATCTCTATAATTATTTTGAATAGCAAGACTTATTAAAAGTAATGCTGTAAATCTTTGTTGCCCATCAATAATAGAATATTCTCCATTATCTTCACTAACAACAAGAGTTCCTATATAGTATTCTTCTCTTCTAGATTTTATAGAATCAAGTATATCAATTATGAGCTGACTAATTTCATCATATGTCCAAGCGAAATTTCTTTGATACAAAGGAATTGAATATTTATTATTATTCATAAGCTCAAATATTGAAAGTGGTTTTCCCATTTAATTATTTCCTCCCTGATCATTTAATCTTGAGATAATATCATTTGAAGTATAGTTTTGAAATAAATCAGTATTAATCTTTGATATGAAATCATTTGGTGTAGCTGATGAAGCTAATAAATGAAACAGTTTTTGAGCAGGCTTTTTCAAAAATTTTTCACCAGCTGCATAATTTGCCTGCATTGAATCACCAATATATTTTGCCATAACACGTGGATAAAAAGCCCAAACAAAAATTTTCTCATTTATCTCCCTAGTAAGAGCCTCACTACCAAATCTATCTTGAAACAAAGCTATCAAATTAATAAATAAATTAATATTTCTTGAATACTTTCCAACCTTACTCGTAACAAAAGAATATATCTCATCTGATAAATAATTACGAGTAATATTGTATTCGTAAAAATTTTTATTTAATAGTTCATAAGAATACTCAATATATTTAAAAAAGGCCTTTCCATTAATTATGGGCATACATAGCGAATTAGGAAAATCAATTCCATGTTCTTTTAACTCTTCATATAATTTTAAGTAAGGATAGGATTTTTTATTTAAATCAACGCCTTTAAAATCGTCAATGTAATTTGTAGTAAATTTCAGTTCACTAGTATTGCTATTTTTCCTCTTTGTTAAACCTGTTTCTCCATTTGCCCAGCGTCTAACCCTAAACAAGTGCTTATCAAACAATTGTTCTAGATTTAACAAACCATTATACGCCTCTATATCATTATACTTTTCCCATTTTTCCACAGTAGTTTCATCTGCCAAGCTCCCTATAGCTCTTAAATGATAAGCCTTTAAAAGATCATGAGCCTCTAATTTCTTACCACGATTGTTTTGCGAATCAAATAATTGAAAGGCCTCTGCAAGTTTATCTTCTGGCATTTCAATAACAGATACTTTACATTTATTTAAAATATAATAGCTTAATTCATACAACTCACTATCTGATATAAGATTACACAAACTACTCCATTCATTGTAATTTTCTTTTGCATGATTTTGTGATATACCTGAATATTTTCGCGATAATAGATTTTTTGCACCAACTGGTAGTGAATCTTTATTAACTACCAACAAGAATAAAGCTATAGAGATTAATCGTTGTTGACCATCAACAATATCTAATTCTTTTTCGCTTTTATTATGTAAGATTACTGTTCCTATTCTATAATCACTAGTATTTCTATTAATTGCTTCTCTTATATCATAATATAAATTTCTAATATGCTTTCTTTCCCATTTATATGGTCGTTGATAATTTGGTATATTCAATCCTTTTCGAGATAGTATCTCTAAAATAGATCTAACTTCAAACTTGATTTTACTCATATTATACCTCCAGAAACAAAACATGTTTTATTTTATTTAAACCCTCTTCATAAACTCCACATACAAATTCTCTGGAACCTTGTTATGTAGTTCTATATGAACTTTTATTGGTTTCTCTCCTTCATACTTTACTACATCCCCTTTTCCTATATAGATATAAGGCTGTACTTTTCTGTCTATTTCCTTATATTTTCTAACAAAAAGGTGCAGGTTAATTCCTCTTTCCTTATTGAATATTATGTTTTTTCCTCTTTCAGAGCTTTGTGCTGTACTGTTTGGAGTTTCCCACTGAAACAAGCTTCTACTTAGAAATTCATCTTTATAGTTAATGCTTTCCTTTATATCTTTATCCTTATTTAAGTCCACAAAAAGGAAATATTCCTTCCCATTTGCCATTAATCCACTTCCTCTAAAGGAACTGTGTATCTTTTCATAATTAGATAGAAGTGCTGCATCCACCATTTGATACTGTTCATATAACTTAAAAAATGGCACTCCAAAGTTTTCACTACCAAATCTCTTCTCATAGGTTATAAGTCCATAGTTTAACAAGTCCACTATGATTTCTTTATACCTTTTATCTGCCAATATCTTTTCAAAGCTTATTAGCTTTACTAATCTCTCTCCAATTAAATCAAATAATTTAATACAATTACTCTTTTCCCTTGAATCATAATAATCTTGGTTTAGTGTTCTAAAAGCATGTTTAACTGTTTCTTCATCTACATATTGAATATACTTTCTTATTCCCTTTGAAGCTTCATCTAAATTTAACTCACTTTTATTTATTAATTCCTTGATTATGGCAAATTCATGAGGTCTCTTTAGAGGTAATTTATCTGATAATTCCTTTAACACCTTATAAAAATCCTCATCTAAAAGCTCTAAAGCTTCATAAGTCTTTTCAACCTTATTAAGAAATCCCTGATATGTCTTTCCATAATTAATAAACTTAAGAGGATCTGGTGCTCCATCAAACTTAACATAGTCCATTAACTGATATGGAATCTTTCCACCTAAAAGAGATTTAAACTCATTATATTCTTCCTTTAAATACCTTAAGCTATTAAAATTCTCTGTGTTAAGCTGATTTAATATTCTCTCCTTAGAAATTCTATCCATCTGAATATTAGAGCATCCTGGAATATCAGAAAAATCTGTAGCAACTGAAACCTTTAAACTATCCTTATCATAGTATCTTCCACCTTTTAAAGCTAAGGCTATTAAAAAGGCTTTGTTATGATTTCCTATAAAATCTAAAACAGTTAAGAATTCTTTACTCCTATGCTTTCTTAATCCTCTTCCAAGCTGTTGTATAAATATAATTGGTGAATTAGTTGGTCTAAGCATTAAGACCTGATTAATTGAAGGAATATCAACCCCCTCATTAAATATATCCACTGTAAATATAACCTTTAATTCATGGTTTTCATTCTCAAGATTTTTTATTTCCTCTGTTCTCTTGTCTATAGAATGATCCCCAGTTAAAGCTATACTAGGAATACCAGCCTCATTAAATTTCTCAGCCATGTAATAGGCATGTTCCTTATTTATGCAAAATCCTACTGTTTTTTGCTTACTTCCATCAAAACCATAGAAATTCATCTTGTCTATAATAAAGTCAACCCTTGAGTTAATCATTAATCTCTTAGAAATCTCAGAAATATTATCCAAATCAACATTGCTATAATCAACTGCATCTATATCAGTTATTCCAAAATAATGAAATGGTACAATAAGTTCATGCTCCAAAGCTTCATTTAACCTAATCTCTAAAGCTACATTATTATCAAAAACTTGAAAAATATCTCCAGTATCGCATCTTTCAGGGGTTGCAGTTATTCCAAGTAAAAACTTAGGAGTAAAATGATTTAATATTCTCTCATAAGTAGGGCTTGTACTATGATGTGCCTCATCTATAACTATGTAGTCAAAATCATCCCTATTAAACTCTTCTAAATTTCTACACATGGTTTGAACAGTAGAGAATAAATAATCAGCTTCTCTTTCCTTTGAGTTTCCTGTGTAAAATCCCATGGTGATATTTTTATTCTTACATAAGCTTTTATAAGTTTTCTCTGCACTTCTTAAAATATCTTCCCTATGAACTAAGAATAATAACCTTTTAGGATTAAAAGCCATAACATCAAATGCTGACATATAAGTCTTTCCTGTTCCAGTTGCTGCAATCACTAAAGCCTTATCCTCTCCAGCCCTTCTTAATCTTTCAAGGTTTTCCATAGCCTCTTTTTGCATGAAATTAGGTTTTATAACTTCATACTCACTAAAATCAATAGCTATTTCCCTTTGCTTTTCCTTAATACTTTTAATAAACTCATTGTATTTCTCTAAAAATTCATCATCAACAATTCCTGTTGAGCTCCATATTCCCTCATATTCCTCTAAAACTTCCTTAACAAAGTCAGTATCCTTCTTAGAAATAATCATAACATTCCACTCAACATTGCTCTTTAATGCCCTTTGAGTTATGTTAGATGAACCAATTATAATCTTAAAATTATCCTCATTCTCAAATATGTAAGCCTTAGTGTGAAACCCCTTTTCACTATCAGCAATAAAAATCTTCAAATCTATATTCTCAAAACTCTTTACCTTCTTCAAAGCCTTTGGCTCAGTAAAGTTTAAATATGTAGAAGTTATTATCTTACCCTTAACTCCCCTTTCCTCCAAATCCCTAAAAGAATCCAAAAGAAGTTGAAGCCCACTAAAATTAATAAAGGCAACACTAAAATAAAAACTCTTACACTCCCTTAGACTCTCCTTAAGTTCCCCTAAAAGATTTCCTCTTTGGGAATTAACAATAAGCCTGTTCTTAATAAGATATTTATCTTCAATGATGCCTTTAGATCCTACCCCTTCAATTTTATCCTTTATAACTTTTTCCTTTATATCCTGTAATACACTCATTCTAATGCTCCTAATTTTACAATATACAAATATATAAAGATAGTAGTTTCCTTACTTTAATAATAACTATAAAGCTTCAAACCCATCTTTATATATTTGTATTTACTGTTTTATTTTAACATTAAAATGATTTTATTTCCATTTTTAAAAATAAAAACTTATATCCCTTTCTCCTCACCAAGCCCATCAACATATTCCTTAGCTTCCTTTAGATCAAGGCCTGTAATCTCTCTGCATCTTCTCACAGCTTGGACATTCTTTCCTTCTGAAAGCAATTTCTTTAATTCCTCTTTTTCTTCCTTTGTTACAATTTCAATTGCTCCAAACTTTTCAGCAATCTTATCTAAAGTAATCCTCATATGCTTAAGATCATTTCTCATTTGACTAATAACACTAACTAAAATCATTAGCATACAAGCTCCTATAATTATCCATATACTATTGATATTAAACTCCATATTTCACCCCTCCTACATTTTAAACCTTCTTCATATTAATAGAGCCATAGGCATTTTCAGCCTCTCTATATAACTTCTTATAGCCTGAACCCACCTCATTTTTCTGCAATATATTTGAAAGTAGCCATGTATTCTCAATATACACAAACTTCCAATACTCAAAGTCACTTCTGCTATAATTATCATTTCCCTCTATTACTCTTCTTTTTCCCTTTGTATTAACTATGTAATCCCTCATAGAGAAATTAACCTCAACCCAAATAAATCCCCATTGCTTTTCATCCCCCTCAAAGAGACTTATTATTCTACACCCATTAAACTGAATATCCTCTAAAACATTTTTCTTATTTTCACTTTTAAGCTCCTCTAAAACCTTAAGATGCTTATTATATAATGAAGTTGTAAGTAAACTCTCAACCCTTTCATATTCATCATCATTCCAAGCATACTGAATACTATAAAAGGTATCTTCCACAACAGATTTTATATAATTAATATTCCAGTAAGGATCCTTTAAGGCTAACTCCTTTAGCTTATCACTTTTACGCTTAACCACTTTACTATACCTATCCATCTCCACAAACATTAAAACTACCCCTCCAGACAGCAAGAAAAAAGCTACTGATCCAAAAAGAAGTTTATGTTTCATAATAAATTTGAAATCAAAGGCACTGGCCCCATCTTTTCCACCACCACTTTCACTTGATGAGATAAAGCCACCTCCTCCTGCTCCACCTCCTCCACCGCCTCCTCCTGCTCTTGCATAAATAGGCTGTTAAGGTACTATTAGTAATAATATAAATAAAATCTCTATAATTCTTCTACACTTTTTATTCCTCATTAAACTCTTCCCACCTTAATATTATCCTTTGCTATGGCCATAAACCTTTGAACATCTCCAGAAATTATATTACCTATCTTAACTACTTCTCCATTTACATTCATAACTATAGATTTCCTAAGTATTCCTTCCCTTTCTTCAATAGAAGAAATATCATCATATAAAAAGCTTTCTGTATGCTCCAAACCTAAATTTAACTCATAAAAAAACACTCTTTTATTTGTTGCAATGAGTATCCCTGGTCTATATCCTCTTCTGCATACAAAATTTAAAAGAGAACACTTCAAATAACATAATGGTCTTTCATCATAATCAAGTTTCTTAATTGCTTCATCATAGAATTTACTCATCTAAAATCACCCCATCCTCCTAGAATGTTACTAATATTATATAACAAAACTGTTA
>OKNJ01000071.1_pt1 | contig 14451 bp, 15 predicted proteins | sample 1612701 | NCBI WGS metagenome assembly OKNJ01 (sample SAMN04436813, study PRJEB24849) | human gut metagenome | biome: human gut; feature: NICU; material: stool | host: Homo sapiens | place: USA: Saint Louis, MO | collected 2011-05-17
ATATGTATTGATTTAAATTATTTTAGCCATAAACTAAATAGGAATCCTGCTAAAACTAATATAATTGCTCCACCAAGTCTAGTTGCTATTTGAGCATATGCCATTAAATTCATTCTCTTAGCAGCTCCTAATATTTCTAAGTCTCCAGAACCTCCTCTATTAACATGGCATAATCCTGCTGCTATGGAAGCTTCTATAGGATAGAAACCAAATATTTTTGAAGTTATCCAAGGACCTAATATAGCTCCTATAACTGCACCTAATGATATTATAACAGTTGTTAAATTGAACGCCTTTAATAAAGCTCCAAAATCAACCATCGCTATACCAACCCCTGCTATTAAAACGTAGAATAAATTACCAACCATAAATTTTTGAACTTGTTTTGCACCAACTCTAATTCTTTCTGGAACTAAGTTAAATCCACTAGCTATTAATACAAATACAACCATGTAAGCAAATGGATGAATGAAAACTCCACCTATTGTTGGGAAAAATCCTTTTCCAAATAGATTTCCTAAACAGTAGAAAGCAAGTGTTATAAATAGACCTGCTGCACCATCTTCAAAGGTTGCTTTAAAATTAGATTTTGTTGATTCTGCATTTTTTGCCCCTTTAATCAATTCTCCATTCCCTGTAAGCTTAGGTTTTTTATTACCTATACCATTTAAAATAGCACCTGCTAATATTGCTATTATGTTTGCAATTGTTAATATTGCTATTATGTTTGCAATTGTTAATATTGCCATTGCTGATGAATACCATATCTTTGGATCTTTTCCTGTTACTTGTCCCCAAATTTGGCTCATAGGAATAGCACCAGCTCCATTTCCACCACCCATAATAGGAAGTGCATAATTTAATATAACTTCTTTTGGAGAAACCCCTGTAATTAATCCTCCTATTACAGCACCTAAGGCAGCAGTTAAGGTTGCAATAAGCACCATAGGTATAAATCCTCCAACAGTTTTTGCTAAGAACTTTCTATCTATTGCTAATAAAGAACCACAAATCATTATTGAAATGTATAACTCTAAAAACCCACTATCAAAAAGGGTTTTGACATCCTTTACATAAGTGGTAGGAATTAATCCTATATAAACTGCATATGAAGTTACTAAAAATGCTAAGATAGCCCCTCCACCTAAATAGTCTTTCCAAATAGGTATTGAATCACCTATTTTACCTAAAACAATACCACAAGTAAATATTAAAAATATACTTCCAACCATATCCTTTGGTAATGAATTTGTTGATATACCTAATATTATGATTATTGCTCCAACTAAAAACAATAACATTGGAACACCAAAAAGATTTATATTAAAAAACTTTTTAAGCAAGCTCTCTTCTTTACCATCTATCTTTTTATTTTGTAATTCCATATAAACTCCCCCTAAATTAACTACTTCTCAATATTTTTAACCACAGTTTCAGAAACAGACTTAACTATATCACCATCAAATACTCCAGGTATTATTTTTTCAGCAGTTGGATTTTCAACTAAGGAAGCTAATTTTTTGCCAACTGCTATCATTACATCATAAGTTACATCAGTTGCCTTAGCTTCTAATAATCCTTTAAATAATCCTGGGAATACTAATATATTATTAATCTGATTTGGATAGGAAGGTCCTCCTGTTGCAATAACCCTTGCACCAGCTTCCTTTGCAATCTCAGGTTTTATCTCTGGTGTTGGATTAGCCAAAGCAAATATTATAGGATCCTCATTCATACTTTCTACCATTTCCTTAGTTACAAGATTTCCTTCTGATAAACCTATAAACACATCTCGTCCTTTAATTACCTCTTCTAAAGTTCCCTTTTTTAATTCTTTATTTGTTATTTTAGCCATTTCCTTTTGAGGAGCATTAAGAGTTTCATCCCCACTAACTAAAGCGCCATTTTTGTCAACTAATATAATGTCTTCTATTCCAGCCTTTAATAATAATTTTGCTGTTGAAATTCCTGAAGCTCCTGCCCCTAAAATTAATACCTTTAACTTTGAAAAATCCTTATTAACCACCTTAGCTCCATTATAAAGAGCACCTAAAACAGCAATGGCAGTACCATGTTGATCATCATGATAAACTGGAATATTTAAAGTCTTTTTAAGTTCCTCTTCTATATAAAAACATTCTGGTGCCTTTATATCTTCAAGATGAATTCCACTAAAACTTGGAGATATATTTTTTATGGTTTTAATCAGTTCATTACACCCTATTTGATCAACACATAAAGGTATAGCGTTTACACCAGCTAAATCTTTATAAACTAAAGCCTTTGCCTCTACTATAGGATATCCTGCAAGAGTACCTATATTTCCAAGGCCTAAAACTGCTGTACCATCTGTTATAACAGCTATTGAATTCCCAACAGAAGTTAGTGTTTTTACCATATTAGGATGATGCTCAACCTCTTTACAAATAGTTGATACTCCTGGAGTATATATTTGAGATAATTGTTCTCTATTATTTATATCGAAATTAGGGTTTATACTTATTAATCCATGAGCTAATTCTCTTTGTTTTAACAATTCGTCCTTAGTCATATTATTACCTCTCTTCAAACTATTAAATATTTTATACTAATTAATTTTACTGTTTTTATACTGAAGTATTTTTTCTTTTATGCTTGAAGTAAGTTCGTAAACTGAATGCTTTCTACTTCTTCCACAGGACACTGCATCTTCTCCACATAAAAAACATTTTCTTTTTGGCTCTCCTAAATCTTCCCTGCTTATTTTAGATAAGTCTTTATAGAATATATCTATATCAAATAACCTTCCTAAAGGATGTTCTTTTTCTAAAGTTAAAGCTATTTTTTTTATTTCTTTTATATCCTTATCTGAAACAAAATAAGCTTCATATCCAGAAAGAGGAGCTCTTTTCTTTAAAACATTTATATTTAATGAAGCCTCCAATGCCTTAGTGGCTTCATTAAATGCATAATAATAAAGTTCATCTAATTTATCTGGACCAGGAATATTTAATGTTAAACATATAATAGTTCCATGAAATTTTTCATTTAATTTTTTTATTTCAAGGGCTCTTTCTTCTCTACCCTTTAATATTTCCATTAAAAATTTGTTCTTTGCGTTCATTTTTTAATCCTCTTGATTTTTAGTCCTCTTTAACCTTGTGTATAACATCTATTATTGAACCATCACGGTATTCAACAATTCCAACAACTTTATCTTCATATTTTATAGGTTCTGGATTACCTGTAATTTTTAAAGCTTTTTCATGAAGCTCTTCTATTGATAGTATAGGAATATTTTTATTTGATTCTAATCTTTCTTTTAACTCTTTATTCTTAGAAAGTTTATCATTTATAGCAACACCACGTTCTGTTACAACTACATCTATTGATTCGCCGGGTGTTATTACAGTGTTAACATTTTCAACTATTGTTGGTATTCTTCCACGAACTAAAGGAGAAACTATCATTGATAACTTAGCACCAGCAGCAGTATCAGAGTGTCCACCTGATGCCCCTCTTATATAACCATCAGAACCAGTTATAACATTTACGTTGAAATTTTTATCTACTTCTAAAGCACTTAATATTACTATATCTAATTTATTAGCAATACAACCTTTATTATGTGGATTTGCATAAAGAGAAGCATCTATTTCTACATGTTTATTATTCTTACCAATAGATTCAACAGCTTTTAAATCAAATCCTTGAACATCAAATAATGTTCCTATAAATCCTTCTTCATGTAAATCAACAAATTGTTTGCTTATTCCACCAAGGCCAAAGCTTGCCTTTATATTTTTTTCTTCCATTTTCTCTTTTAGGAAACGAGCAACTGCTAAGGAAGCTCCACCTGTACCTGCTTGAATTGAAAAACCATCTTTTAAATATCCAGAAGCTTCAATTACTGCGGAAGCATATTTTGCTATTAATAACTCTTTAGGATCCTTTGTAAATCTTGTAGCCCCTGAAGCAATACCATTTGGATCACCTATTTCTTCAACTTCCACAATGTAATCTACATCCTGTTGAGAGATACTTGCTGGTATATTAGGATATGGCATTATAGTATCTGTAATAAGAACTACCTTGTCTGCATATTTAGAATCAATAATAGCATATCCTAAAGAACCACATTGAGATTTTCCATGTATTCCATTAGCATTTCCATAGTCATCTGAACAAGGAACACCTAAAAAGGCTACATCTATCTTTGTATCACCAGCCTCAATTGCACGAGCACGTCCACCATGAGAACGAATAATTACTGGTTTTTTCATTATTCCTTTTGAAATTTCTTCTCCTAGTTTTCCACGAATCCCACTTGTTTCTATTCCTGTTACTGTGCCATCTTTTATATAATCTATTAAAAATTCATGAGCACTTGTTAAAGAACTTACGCAAAGATTTAAATCCATAATTCCAAGATTAGCAATTTCCTTCATAACCATACGAATAATATAATCTCCAGCACGGAAGTGATGATGAAAAGATATGGTCATACCATCTTTAAGGCCTGTTTTTTCTATAGATTCAGCTATAGATGATAATTTTTTATTTTTTCCACAAAAAGTTGCTGTTATTTTTCTTCCTTGAATATTCCCCTTAGGTTCTAATGCGAATTCTCCTTTAAATTCTACAGTTTTTCTCTCTTTTAATATGTCATCTGGTATATTTATATTGATACTATTGATTCCCATAAATTACACTTCCTTTTCATATGATATTCCTGAAGCCTCAGCTAACATAAGAACTCTTTCTGCTCTTGCTATTACTGGCTTGTCAATCATTTTTCCATTAAGAGATACAACGCCTGAGCCACGTTTTTCTGCTTCCTTAGCAGCTTCTATAATTTTTATTGCTTTAAGAATTTCTTTTTCAGTAGGTTCAAAAACTTTATGTAATAAGTCTATTTGTCTTGGATTTATTAAGGATTTTCCATCAAAGCCTAGTTGTTTTATTAATGTTGCTTCCTTAATAAAGCCCTCTTCATTATTTACATCAGAATAAACTGTATCAAAAGCTGAAATTTTAGCTGCCCTTGAAGCTAAAATTATATGACTACGTGCTGCAAAAAGTTCATTTCCTTCAGGAGATCTATGAGTTTTCATATCAGTTACAAAGTCTTCAGCACCTAAAGCAATTCCCATTAAACGTTTTGAAGAGGTTGCTATTTCATAAGCGTTTAAAACACCTAAGGCTGATTCTATAGCAGCCATCATTTTAGTTGTTCCAATAGGAAGACCTATTTCTTCTTCTATAGATGCAATAACCTTCTCCATATCTAAAACATCTTGAGCAGTTTCAGTTTTAGGTAAACGTATAACATCTGGCTGTGCTCTTACAATTGCTTTTAAATCTTCAATGCCAAACTCTGAATCTAAAGCATTAACACGGACTACTGTTTCTGTATCACCAAAATCCATAGAAGTTAAAGCATGATAAACTAATCTTCTTGCAGAATCTTTTTCTGCTATAGAAACTGAATCTTCTAAGTCAAACATTACAGAATCAGCACCATATATAGTACAATCTTTTATCATAGCAGGCTTACTTCCAGGTACAAACATCATTGATCTTCTTAATCTTGGCATTTATAACTCCCCCAATCAAATTCATTTATTTCTGAAGCTCTACATACTGCCGCTTCTATACGTGCTTCAATAACACAATTTAAGGCTCCCTTATCATTTATCTCCATAACAACACTGTTAACTCCTAAGTTTTTTAAGGTTTCCTTTGCAACTCTTATAATTTCATTTCCGAATTGCTTTTTTACAGTACTTGTTAAATTAATTTCAATAGTATTATCCCTTGAAGGCTCTACTGAAACTATACAATCACTTGATTCTAATGTTCCAGCTAAAGCTGGTTTTTTAATTTCCATATGAAACCCCTCCAAAATATTTATTATTTTTTACTTATGTTTAATAAATAATCAAATGTTGTTTTAGGAACTAAACTCTCTACTTTTTCTAGATTTCCTTCTTTCAATAATCTTCTTACATTAGAAGCTGAAATTGCTTGTCCATCTTCTTTTAATCTTTTAACTTCTATGACTTGTATATTATATTTAGGAAGTATCTCTTTCATATATTGATTGTATTCATTTGTTAAATTTGAAAAAGGTTCTTCTCCTACATATCTGTATTTAATATTTAATGCTTTTGATATATACTCACAAAATAAAGTTAAATCTAAATAAGCATGAGCTTTTGTAATGTTTTTTTGTTCTTTTATAAAGTATGAAGGAAATGTGGCACTTGAAATAGTATATTTTCCCGCCTCATGTACCAAAACATTTTTTAGATGTTTAGTTCCAAGTTTAACCATGTTAATTCTATCTTTAGTAGAAAATTCTGATTTATCTTCTGTTAATATAAATAAATGAACAACATCATTTTCCTTTGAAGCTTTTTCAATTAAATACTTATGCCCCTTTGTAAATGGATTACAATTCATAACTATTGAAGCTACCTTTACTCCTTTTATATAAGATTCTTTTTGTAAATTACTTATATAAGTTCTAATTCCTGTTGATTTATTTTCTAATAGAGAAACTAAATTAGGAATATTTATTAATTGGTGATAACCTAGACTTTCAAAAAGCTTTGAATTCTTTGGTTTTGTGTATATAAAAAGATGTGTTTCTCCATTTTCAAAAGCTTTTTCTGTTAATATTCTTAATATCTTCTCACTAATGCCTTTTTTTCTATAATCACTTCTAATAGCAAAACATTTTAGTATATATTCATCTAAGGATCCAGTAGCTATAAGCTCTTTATTATTAAATACACACACTGTAAAGTTAATACTTTCTACAAATCTCAAATTTTCTTTCTTTAAAAATTCTTCAACTTGAAATTTATATTTCTTATTTATTTGTGGATTAAAGGAAAAGAAAGTTAATTCCTCTTCAAAAGTATTTTCATAATTCCATTCTGACATTTCATCTCTCCTTTTAACATTTGTTTATTTTTCAAACATTTGTTACTTACAATTTTATTTTACCACACTCTTTTTAAAGTACAATAGATTTTCTGTTTTTACGAAAATTATAACGTTTTCACAACTTTTACTATATGATTTTACTTGATTATATAAAGGTTTTTGTAAAAATTATTATTTTCATAAAAATTTAGATTTTTTATTATTAATATTGATTTGTGTATTTTTATCATTTGTGATATATTTTTCATATGTTAAAGAAAAGGAGTGGTTATTTTGAACATTAACCAAGAGGTTTTCTTAGAAAAACTAAACAGTTTAATAATAAAATCCTTATTATATGAGGTAAGCTGTTACCCCTCCCCAGGATTAGTTTCTCCAATTTCAAATGGAGCACATAAGGATATGGATTACTATACTTTTTTAGATAGCATTTCAGTAATTGGTCCTAAATTTAGAGAAATAGCAGAAATAAGTATGTCAGATATACAAGTAAGTGAATTATTAAGTAAAATACGTCCAATTGGGTTAAAAATAGAAGAAGCTATGTTTCATGTTACAAATAATATAAATACACATAAAGGTTTGATTTTCTTAATGAGTGTTGTTTGTGCAGCAACATCAAAAGCATTTTATGAAGGTAAACCTTTTAAAGAAATAAGAAATTTAATAAAAGAGATGACAAGTGGTTTGGTTTCTAAGGAATTAAACTCAAAAACTAATAAGAAAAATGAAACTTATGGTGAGAAGATATTTAGATTATATGGTATAACAGGAATAAGAGGAGAGGTTGAAAAAGGCCTTCCATCTGTGTTTGATTATAGCCTTCCTTTTTATATAGAGAATAAAAATTTAAAAACAAATGAAAGACTGTATTTAACCTTATTGTGCATAATGGCTAATTGTGAGGACTCTACACTTTTACATAGAAATGATATTTACGTTTTAGAAGAGGTTAAGAAAAGATCTCAAGAAATACTTAATATGATATGTTATGAAAAACCTGAAATCATAGAAGAAAAAATCTTTGAAATTGATAAGGAATTTTCAGAAAGAGGCATAAGCCCTGGAGGCAGTGCAGATTTATTGGCAATAACTGTGTTTTTAGATGGAATAAAAAAATATTTTCCTTTATAATTAAATTAGCATTAACTTATAAATAATCTAAAACAGAGGTATGACAATATGAAATTTGAAGTAAATTTTGAAGATCAATATAATGAATTTTTAGCTAATATATCAAATATGTACTATAACGAAAATAAAACTCAGTCAGAAATAGCAAAAGAGTTTAATACCACTCGTTTTAAAGTAGCTAAATACTTACAAGAAGCTCGTGATAAAAACATAGTAAATATAGAAATAAATCATCCAGAAATAAGATTGTCCTCTCTTGAAAAAAAATTTAAAGAACAATTTGGGTTAAAAGAAGCTATAATTTTAAAGGTTAACAATAATGATGCATCTGAATATGCTCAAACTCTAGGTAAAACAGCAGCTGATTATATTCAAACAATACTTAACGAAGATAGCATTGTAGGTCTTACATGGGGAAAAACGCTATACCATGCAATAAAGAATATAAAGGCTTCAAAAAAACTACCAATAACAGTTGTTCAGCCCTTTGGTACATCTGGAAAGGGAAATATAAGTGTAGACACACCAAGTTTAATACATTTATTATCAGATAAATACGATTCAAATTATAGACTTTTATATGCTCCACTTTATATAATGGATGACATGGTAAGAAAAAACTTATCCATGGAATTAGTTATAAATCAATCCTTATTAAAGGCTAAAGAAATGGATATTCTCTTAACTGGATTAGGAACTCCTGAAGCAATATATTCTACACTTTTATGGAAAGAATCATTTTTGCAAGATGAATTTATAAAACATCAAGCTGTTGGAGCTATATATGGTCGTCTTTATGATAAAGAAGGAAATTTTTTAGATACAAGTTTAAACAATAAGGTTTTTGGAATTGGTTCAGATACAATAAAAGCTATAGAAAATAAGGTTTGTATAGTCACTGGTAAATTTAAATCTGTAGCTATTTTAGGAGCCTTAAGAGGAAAACTAATAAATACTTTAATTACTGATGAATTAACTGCAACGAAAGTACTACATCTAAGTAGTATTGAATAATAAAGCACACCTAATGCTATAAAAATTACTATCATAGTATTAAAATTTTAAAGAAGAGATAGTTTTGTTTTTCACACTAAACTATCTCCTCTAAAAATTTGTCATCTTTTTTAAAAGCTAATTTTTTATTAATCTGATACAAGTATATTTTCCTTTTCACTATCAATTCTAAATCTACATATTCCATGTCTCATTAAAGTAATTTCTTCCAAACTAAAACCATTCTTATACAATGAGGAATAATATTTTAATACTAAAAAATCCTTCTCTGGATTCTCTATGAATTTTTTAAACTTAAAAAGCATATCATCTTCTAAATAAAAATCCTCTTCTTCTCCATCCATAAAAAATATATTAACATTTGTCACAGATTTAATGTCATTATCTAAGTTATTTTCTTTTAAATATGAATCAATTGAAGTATATCCTTTTCCTTCTTTAATTTTGCTAAATAACCCCATTGCCTCTTACCCCCGTATGATGTTTACATAGAAATATTATAACAACTAATCATTTTATTTACAGATTCTTTTAATCTTTATATATTAATTTCACTTATTTTACCATTAAATTCAAATTAAATAATATGATTTTTATTTTTAGTACCAACTATTACACCACATATAATTGCTGTAGCAATACAAATAGTTAATGCTAAAACTTGCCATGATGACCATCCGCCAAACTCCATATATATCCCTCCTAATAAAACCTTTATATAATATATAATAGCATATATACCATTTATTTAATTTTCAAAACTTAATTTTGATATTGTAACATTAAATGACTTAGTTCCACTTGGGGGATTAACATATGTTTGCTTTAATCTTTTTGTACCACCTGGAATATTAATTTCATTAGTAAAATCACTAGTTATTATATTTCCATTTTCATCTGAAAAATTTATTAATATTTCCATATATCTAATTTCTCTTTTAGTCGGATTATCTATTTTAAATTCTATTTCATTACTATTAGGAATTTGTCTTAAATCTATTAAAGTAACACTATTCATATCATTTTGTTGTTTTATTTCTTCTTGCTCCTTAGCTACTTTAGCTGATTCTAATGCCTTCTTAGTAGATTGAATCTCATCTGCAAAAACAATATTATATACTTCATCATTATCCTTACTATTAATATCAAACATCTATCTAATAGTTGATGTGTTTCTTCTGCTGTATGATTTTTTTTATAACTTAAAAGATAATCAACTTTTAACTTATATCCTAAAGGTGTATTATATATTATAATTCTGCATATTATCAATATTATAATTACTATACTAATTAGAATTGTTATCTTTTTCTTATTATTCTTCGGTTTGATTCCCTCCATACTTACCACACTCCATAACTTGTTAAAATCTTACTTTTAATATTAACAAATTGTGTATAATATGTAAAGTTAATTTAATTTATACTTTCTTTTCTATAATATTTAAATTAAGATTATAAATATAAAATCAGGTACTAATTTACGAAGAATAATAAAAACTAAAGATCCTAAAATAACTCAAAAATATTTATTCAAAGCTATTAAGCTATTTTTCTGATGTAAAATATAATAGATGTAATCCTAGCTTAAATACTAATATATTTAATATTTTTAGTGATAGATTTTTATTTATTGACCTTACACCAAGTGAAAAACATTTTAATATTTCCTAAATAAATGTCTTCTGTCATAAAAATATCTAATACATCTAATAACTCATTTTTTTTGTTAAGAATTCTTGCCATAATAAAAAAACACCTCCTGTTAATCTAATTACAATTAACAAAAGATGTTTTTGTATCTTTTTCAAACATATTTATTGGTCTAAATTTATGTTTATAGATCTTTTTTTCTAAGTAAATAAGGAATAATTACCATTCATCTAATTTATACCAAATATATTTTAGCCTATACTTCCTCTTACTTTACCCATTCTTACTATCCACTCATTTAGGATTTTAAGTTCTTCTGTGCTGTTACGCATTACATTTTCCTCAAGTCCCATTAAGTGCATAATTATTGGTTTTGTAGTTTTAAGTAAAGTATGGTAGAATTCATTTTCGTTTAAGAAGTCATAATCTAATCCAAGGTTAAGAATTTCATTTACATATTTCATGTCTTCCTTATATTCTTGTCTAGCCTCTTCATCTATTATCTTCTTAGAAACTCCTCCATTTGCAAATCTAGCAGCAAATGCTAAGTCTTTTCTTAAGATTGGGTATATTTCTAAAAGTTTATCTATACCTTCTTGGCCATACTTAGTTTTTATTTCATTTAATGCTCTACCCATTCCCATAAGTTCAGGTGGCATTCCTAATGTGTACATAGCTCCAGTAAATGATATAGCTCTTGGAACTGCATATTCTTTTGAGTTATCTATGCTAAGAATTTCTTGTTTTAACACTTCATCCTTAACTAAATCTGCTACGTTGTCTAAGTTTGCTACTTCTCTATTATATTCTAATCCAGTTTTAGCTTTTGTTAATCTATCTCTATTTTTAGGAATAAAGTCAGATACAAATGAAACCGTATCTATTACCTTTAAGAATGTTTGAAGATAATGTTTTGAACAGATTCCTATGAATTCTTTCATTAAATCTTTATCTTCTTCACTGAAGTTTCTAGGTTTTGATTGTGCAATTTTTGCTTTCAATTCTCTAACTGCCTGCTTAGTTGCTTCTTCACCATGGTCATATCTTAAAGCAGATTGGAATGTGAAAGTTTTAATTCCACTATATGTAGCAAGAATTTCATCTATGTTTTCTTCTGAGAAATGTCCTCTAAATGGAAGTGAACCACAACCTAAGATTGGGCTTATAGTTACTCCATTTTTTTCTCCCCATTTATAAGCTCCATCAACTGCCATAAGAACTGATAAAACTCCTGAAATTAATCCGTAAGACATAGCAGTATCAGATCTTGCTATCATTATTCTAAGATCTTTTAAAACATGTCCTTTACTCTTTTCTATTTCATAATGTTCATCTAATATTCTATCTATATTTGCTAGTGCAGGTACATCCTCAACTAGAGGTATTATTCTAACACTATTTAAATCTAATTTAGTTTTGTAGTTTTTATTCCCCATATCAACTACTGAGTTAACTCTATCTTGAAACTCTGAAATTTCTTTTCCAGTTTCAATCATAGGAACAACAACCTCTGATATTGCTGGAGTTCCAGTTAATTCTTTTGATTGAACATTTGTTTCAATTATAGACATTATACTCATAAGTTGTCTAAATACTGATTCTTTATTTGCATTAGGTATTCTAGGAGTTACTCTAACGTCTTTTCCTGGAATTATACCATTTGAAATTAATCCTAATGCTATTTGTGATGTTTGATGGTAAGGTGTTAACTTTCCTTCAAAATCTATCATAACTTCTTCTATTCCTAAACCACCTTTATCTTGTGGTGTTAATCCATTTATCGCTTCTGCTGGTTCTTGTTGTATTGAAATATAAGTTTCTACATTATCCGGATGTTGAGTCATCATGGAACAAGGTATCTTCATAATAAGTCCCCCTTTTCGTTTTAAAAAAATGAAATTTATAAGTTAATTATATTGCAACAATTTATTAAAATCAAGTATTTTTAAAATAAAAATGCAATTTTTTTAAAAAACTACTTGCATTTTAAAGTTGCAAGAAAAGTTTCATAGATAAATTTAATAGAAAAACATTTTTACTTTAACGAACTTTAATTTAATAAATAATAAATATAATTCGTTAAAGTGGGTAATTTCACTATTTCAAACTATATTATCCCCAAATAAGTTATATTAATTTATTAAAAGCTAGATTTTTATTATCAAATATTACCTAGGAAACCTTTTTAAATTAAAAAAAGATATTATGAGATAAGCTAATATAAAAATACACTCTAATTAAATAAGAAAGATTACTTGCAAATTTATAAAAATTAAGTGGGATGTATCAAAAATTCTCTTGATACATCCCACTTTTAAATTATTCTACTATTTCACCAATTAATGAGAATGGTTGTGCTCTAACTATTTTTAAGTTAACTAATTCACCTACTAGTTTTTCATCACCAGCAAAGTTAACTAATTTACCATTTCTAGTTCTTCCAGTTAATTTAGTTTCATCATTCTTACTTGGTCCTTCAACAAGAACTTCAACTACCTTACCTTCATATTCCTTATTCTTTATTACAACCTTTTTGTTTATAGCTTCAACTAATCTATTAAATCTATCATGCTTTATGTCGTCTGGAATTTGATTTTCCATTTTGTCAGCAGGAGTGTGATTTCTTCTTGAGTAAATAAATGTGAATGCTGAATCATATCCAACTTCTTCACAAAGGCTTAATGTATCTAAGAAGTCCTCTTCAGTTTCTCCTGGGAATCCAATGATTATATCAGTTGTTAAAGTAACATCTGGTATTTCTGATTTTATTTTCTTAACTAAATCTAAGTAGTATTCTCTGTCATAGTGTCTATTCATCTCTTTTAATATTCTTGATGATCCACTTTGAACTGGTAAGTGAACTTGTTCACAAAGCTTATCACATTCTTTTATAGCCATGATAACATCATCGCTTAAATCCTTAGGATGAGAAGTCATAAATCTAACTCTCTCTAACCCCTTAACTTCATTAACCTTTCTTAAAAGGCCAGCAAAGTCTATATCTTCCTCTAAGCCTTTTCCGTATGAGTTTACGTTTTGTCCTAATAAAGTTATTTCCTTATATCCTTGAGATACTAATTCTTCTATTTCTTTTATGATGTCCTCAGATTTTCTACTTCTTTCTCTTCCTCTAACGTAAGGAACTATACAGTATGTACAGAAGTTGTTACATCCATACATGATAGTAACGAATGCTTTAACATCACTCTTTCTATCTATAGGTAATCCTTCAACGATACCCTCTTCTTTGTTTAATATTTCCTTAACTTGAACTCCTTCTTGAAGTACTCTATGTAAGTATTCAGGGAATTTATGGGCATTATGTGTTCCAAATATTATGTCAACATAAGGGAAAGTTTTTAAGACTTTGTCTGCCATACCTACTTGTTGCATCATACATCCACAAATTGCTATTACTAAGTTAGGATTTTTCTTTTTTAATTGCTTAAGTTGTCCAAGATTACCGAAAACCTTATTTTCTGCATTTTCTCTTACACAACATGTATTAAAGATTATAATAGAAGCCTCTTCTTTATTTTCAGTTCTTTCATATCCTTGAGATTTTAACATCCCTGATAATTTTTCTGAATCTTCTTCATTCATTTGGCATCCGTATGTAGAAATACAGAAGAGTTTTTTATCCATGTTATTTTCTAATGTCATGTCATTTCCTCCAATTTAAATTGTTATCTGTTGTATTATAGCATAAAATTTATTT
>OKNJ01000085.1_pt1 | contig 12153 bp, 9 predicted proteins | sample 1612701 | NCBI WGS metagenome assembly OKNJ01 (sample SAMN04436813, study PRJEB24849) | human gut metagenome | biome: human gut; feature: NICU; material: stool | host: Homo sapiens | place: USA: Saint Louis, MO | collected 2011-05-17
GGTGCATATTTTATGAAGAGTATAAAGACTAGGCTAATGAAAAACTTTTTAGTTCTTTTATTATCAACTATTATTATAGTTTCAGCCATGTTTTTGATTTTTATTTCTAGATATTATTATCAAAATACAGAGGAAATATTATTAAGTCAAATTAATATATCTGTAGATTTTTATAAAAGATATTTATCAAATGTTAGTCTAGAAGAAAATGTTTATGAAGATGTAGATATATTTTGGAAGCAAACAGATGCTCAAGTTCAAATTTATAACTTAAAAGGGCAGTTAATAATGGATTCTATAGGTTTAGAACCTAAAGAGTATAATACTCCTGTAGATGTAAAAAGAGCCTTAGAAGGAGATACAGCAAAGTGGGTTGGAACAGTGCCAGATTATACTGGTAAAGTAATGGCCATTTCAGCACCGCTTAGAAATTCTTCAAATGAAATTGTAGGAGTTATTAGATATATAAGTTCACTTAGAAATGTGGATAATTTTATATTAAATTTCTTTTTAGTATTTTTAGTAATAGGATTAACAGTTTTAGCTATTGGTATAATCTTAAGTTACTTCTTAGCTAATAGTATAGTAAATCCAATTACAGAATTAATAAAAGTTTCTGAACAAATGGCTAAGGGAAATTTAAAAGTAAGAAATAAGATTGTTACTAATGATGAAATTGAAAAGTTAGCTGATAGTCTTAATATAATGGCAGAGGAAATTGAAAATAGGGAAATATTAAAAAATGAATTTATTTCTTCAGTTTCTCATGAACTTAGAACACCATTAACATCAATAAAAGGTTGGGCAATAACTTTAAATAATGATTTTACAGATAGAGAAACCTTAAAGATGGGCTTTGACATAATTGAAAAAGAAGCTGATAGATTAAGTAATATGGTAGAGGAGTTATTAGACTTTTCAAAGTTTGTTAGCGGAAAAATAAAATTGAAATATGAAGAAATAAACCTAAAAGAATTTATAGAGTACTTAAGGTTATATATGAATCCTAGGGCAGAAAGAGAACATAAAGAACTTATACTAAAAGGGATTACAGAGGACTTTATAATTGTAGGAGATAAGGACCGATTAAAGCAAGTATTTATAAATATAATAGATAATGCTTTTAAATTCACTCATGAAAATGAAAAGATAACAATAGAGTTTGTATATGCTGATGAAGGAATCTATATAAACATAATCGATACTGGATGTGGAATAAGTAAAGAAGAGTTACCTAGAGTAAAAGAGAAATTTTACAAGGGTAAAAATTCAAAGTCACAAAATGGAATAGGATTATCAATATGTGATGAAATTATAGCTTTGCATGAAGGGACTTTGGAGATTTATAGTGAATTAGGTAAGGGAACGAAAGTGGTTATATATTTACCTAAGAAATTAATCAGGAGTGTTGAGGATGATTTAAATTAATCAAAAGAGGTGTTTTATGAAGAAAATTTTTTTAGTCTTCTTTACTATTATTAGCTTTTTTATGATGGGATGTTCTCAAAAAGAATCTTTTGATATATCTAAAATAACTCCACCAGAGTCAGATAATATAAAGATATTAGGGGAATGGGAAGTAGTAAGTAAGTTACATGATAGTGATGAAAATAATTCAGGTAGCGTAAGTGGTGCTTTTCACTTAGAGAAAGATGATATTGTTAATATAAGTAAGGATGGCGTAGTTGCAAATGGAATTAGCATAGTTAATCCAAAGTTTAAGTTAAAGAGAATGGAGAGAGAGGTATTCTTTAGAGAAATAGATAATATATCAATAAAAAATGAAATAAAGGATGCAATAAAAAGTGAATATATAGATGTGAATTCTATATATGATAGTAATAAAACATATTTAAGTATTATTTCAATTAATGATGAAGAAGCGTATTTATTATTAACTGATAATCTTATTAAACTAAAAAAAGTTTCTAATGTCGTTACAAAAGAAGAGATTAGTGAATCAGAGAAATCAGATAGCGATAAGAATACTAAAAGAGAAAACACTATAAGTCCAGAGTATTATCAAAAGGATGTAGGAATTTTACTTGGACTTAAGGAACCTGCACATATAGAAGATGATGATTTTGAGGAAGCTTCTTATAAAACTTTATGGATTTCTGTAATTAATAATGAATTACAGCCAATAATGGTTTTAGATAATTCTCTTTTATTACCAAGAATAAATGGATTCTCCAATATAAGTTTAAGTTCAACTTTAGATAATGGTAAATTTGAAAATAAACTTAAGGTTACAAGTAAAAAGAAAGATCCTAATGATAAGACTGAAATAAAGGGAGAGAAAAATACTGAAGGAATATATGAAGAAATAACCTTTGTAGGAAATGACTATATAGGATTAGAGTCTTATTCTGGAAGTGATGATTTTAGAGGTACTTTTAATGAGTATAGTATAATTCCTATTAATACTATGGATACTCATAAGAGTATGGATATAGTAAATTTATTTGGAAAAGAACAAGAGGAGAATTTTAATAAAAGTGAAAAGAATGCTATTCAAAAGTATGATATTGATGGAAGAGAGTATTATTCTAAAAATAAATACTCAAATATAACTCTTCAAAGGAAAAATGGTAATTGGCATTTAGAAGGAATATTAAACGAAAAAAGTTCAATGGATTACCCTAAAACTTTTGATATAAATATAAATCCAGTTCCTATATTAGTGAATTATGATACTTTGGCAGTTCCATGGAGTCAGGTTTTATCTCTTGGAAGAGATGTTAGAGATGTTGTTACAGCACCAAATGGGAAAATAGCCATAACATTAGCTAAAGATAAGTTATCAATATATAAAGTTATTGATGGCCGAATTGGAGAAAGATTAGGTGAAATAAATATAAATAACGATGAAAAGATTGTAATGGCTGAATGGGCTGTAGGAGATTATGTAAAGTATTGGGATGAGACTGTTGAAAATGTATATGGTGCTAAGAAAATAAGTGAATAGAATATAATAATTTATTATTAAAGTATAAATATGGGACAGTAGATAGTTTGGTGTAAAAACAAAACTATCTACTGTTTTTTAGTTTTAGGTATCTAGAAAATAAAAAGGAGCTGATATAAAATCAGCTCTCTTTTTTTTAATTATTTTTAGAATTATCATTAGGTATTTTATCTTTAAAATAATCAGCTCTAATCATTTTATCAGATAGATCTAATACATTTCCTACTATTTCTTTTTCTTTATCTGTAAGTTCACCTTTAATTGTTTTATCAGTTAAAACAGCGTAAGATCTCTTAGTGTTTAATAGATTTCTACCTAAAGCTGTATTTTGATATACATTATTATCTACGCCTAATAGATATAAAAGAGTTGGCATTATATCTATTTGACCACCGTAAACATCGTCTTTTACAGGTGTCTTAATGCTTGGATTATAGATAATTAATGGAACTGTATGATTTCCATTGTCTAACCACCAAGATTCAGGATTAGATAAGGATTCTATCTTACTGTTATAGTATTTATGAGGACCAGTGTGGTCACCTTCTATTGCAATAACAGTGTTATCTAAAAGACCATCTTTTTTAAGTGATTCTATGAACATTCCTATTTTAGCATCTGTATAATGAATACTTTGGAAATATCCTCCTAAAACATTGTCATCAAGTTCAGGGCTAAGTTTTAATTCACGGTATTCCTTTGGTAAATCAAATGGTCCGTGGCTTGTTAAAGTAACTGTAAATGCATAGAATGGTTGTTTTAATTCTTTAATCATTGGTTCAATTTGTCTAAAGTAGCTTCCGTCACTTAATCCAAGACCTATATTTTCATCACGATCAAATGAATAGTAATCTACAAATTTATCAAAACCTATACCATTTAAACCTTGAGCATAGTTCCAGAAAGAACCTTTATCTGAATGGATAGCAATAGTGCTATAGCCATCTTTTTCTAAGATATTAGGTAATGAGTTATAAGTTGTAGCTGGGTTTCTAAAGAAAGTACTTCCTTGTCTTAATGGTAACATAGAAGTATTAACCATTAAGTCAGAATCAGAGCTTGTACCTTCGTTAACTTGTTCAAATATATTAGGTAAGTAAATTGAATTATTTAATAACTTATTTATGTTTGGAGTTATTTCTTGTCCATCTACTTTTTTATTTATAACAAAGTCTTCAAGGGACTCAACTTGTATTACTATTAAGTTCTTTCCTTTGAACATTCCCTTAAATTCATTATCAGGAAGATTTTCATTTTTGAAATCATAATATTCTTTTATTTTTGCTTCATCATCAGCTGTCATTTTATAAGGTTTAGAATTCTTATAAACATTATATATATCAAAAATATGATAACCAATTGGTGAGAAGTATTCTACTGTGTTAGTTGGATCATAGTTACTAAATAAGTATGAATTTTTAACATTTTCTCTTTTTAATACATTAACGTTAAAAGGAACATAGCCTATATAACAAATTGATACAAGTAAAACAATTAAAGTACCTTTCCAATTAGACTTACAGTTTTTAAAGCTTTTTCTAAAAATTATAAAAGCTATTATTAAAATAATAAAGTCTACGAAGAATAGTAAGTCATATGGACTAGCCATTGAAAAAATACTATCTCCAAGATTATCTAAGTTAGCAGTTTGTTTTAATAGCATTACTGATGGAACTGTTTGGAATCCTCTAAAATACCAAATATCCATTACTGTAATTAAGGTTATAAATAAATCTACAATTATTAATGAGAAAAATTTACCTTTGTTTTTAAATAAAAAACATATACTTACAAATATTGCTGCAAATGCTATGTAATAATTAATAAAATAAGAAGCTTGTCTATATCCTAAACCAAAATTAAGTGTGTAAAGGTTTTGGTTTAAAGAGAAACCTAAAAAAAGTGCTCCTTTTAAAACTATGGCTATAAGAGTAAATATGTAAAAACCTAGTCTTATTAAAGCATTTTTATTAAGAGACTCCTTAAATTTAGAAAGCCCGTTATTTAATTTAACTTTTTCTTGCATTGAAACACCCCTTCTTTTATTATTCAAAGCTGTTAATATTATATCATAAAATAATATGTTCATAGTATGAAGGAATTATTACAAAAAAGTTTAAAAAGAACTTTTTTAGAATAACTTTGATTTTCTCAATTTACAAAAATGTGATATCTTTATAATATAGATTATTTTAAGAGGTGAGGTCATGAAAAAAATAGATTGTTTAGGTATGGCTTGTCCAATGCCAGTTATAAATACAAAAAAATATTTTGATTCAATAGAAGAAGGGGTTGCAGAAGTATTAGTTGATAATGAAGTAGCAAAAAATAATATCTGTAAGTATGCAGAAGGATGTGGATATAATTTTGATGCTTCAGAAAAAGAGGGAAATTATATAATTAAAATAGAAAAAAATGGTGAGAATAAAATAGAAAAGAAGGAAGATGACTTTGTAATAGTAGTAGGTACTGATAAGTTAGGTCAAGGTAATGATGATTTAGGTACTATACTTATGAAAGGATACCTATATACCTTATCAGAAAGTGATATCATACCTAAAGAACTTATATTCTTAAATGGTGGAGTTAAGCTTACTGTTAAAGGATCAGAAGTTTTAGAATCATTACAAAACTTAGAAAAGCGTGGAGTTAAGATACTAAGTTGTGGAACTTGCTTAGATTTTTATGGAATAAAAGATGATTTAGCTATAGGAGAAATAAGCAATATGTACACTATAGTTGAATCTATGAATACTTCTAATAAGGTAATAAAGTTATAATACTTTTGAGAGGAGAAAATATTTTTAGAGTATGGAGAGTATTTTATGTGAGTATGATGTTGTAGTTGTGGGTGGCGGAATAAGTGGAATGGCAGCAGCTATAAGATCAAAAGAAAATGGCATAGGAAAAGTTCTGCTTCTTGAAAGAGAAGATGTTTTAGGTGGAGTTTTAAATCACTGCATACATTGCGGATTTGGAAAAGAAATCTTAGGAGAAGCTGTTACTGGAAGTGAATTTGTAGAGTACTTAGTTAATAAAGTTCATAAGCTAGGCATAGATGTTAAATTAAATACTACTGTATTAGAGATAAGTAAAGATAAAGAGATAAGTTATGTTAATCCAGATGAAGGTATGAAAAAGATGAAAACTAGAGCAATAGTTTTAGCTACTGGAAGTAGAGAAAAGTTTAAGGGTAATGTAAGTGTTCCTTTAAACAAATTTACAGGTATATATACTTCAGGAACTGCTCACAGATTTATAAATCTTTATGGTTATCTTCCAGGGAAAAAGATAGTTATAATAGGTTCACATGATAGTGATATGATTGTAGCTAGAAGGCTTATTATAGAGGGCGCTAAAGTAGAAGCTATAATTGAAAGTAAGGATTATTTAAATTCTTCTCAATATATTGTGGAAAATATAATTGAAGCCTTTGATATTCCTGTTAAACTTGGATATACAGTAAATGAAGTTTTAGGTACTGAAAGAGTAGAGGGAGTAATTATAAGCAAAGGTGGAGAAGAGGAAAGCTTTATAAAATGTGATTCACTTTTAATATCAGTTCCATGGATACCAGAAAGTGCTTTAGGTAAAAAGATGGGACTAAGAATATCTAATAGTAGCGAAACTATTTTAGTAAATGAAAACTTTGAAACATCAGAAAGTGGAATATTTGCTTGTGGAAATGTTCTACATGCCTATGAACTATCTGACTTAGCAACAAAAGAAGGATTTAAAGTTGGAGATGCCATTAAAGAGTATCTTGAAAATTAATTTTTAATAAGACTAAAATTCAGATTAATATTTAAGTTAATTTTGAATTTTAGTCTTATTTTATATTTTAAAGAAGGTTATAATTACAAAGAAATATTTGTTTTAGTGAATTTTTTTAAATTTCAAAGGTATAGAATTAAAGATAATTTTTTAAACTCATTCTTACTAAGTTAGATACTAATATATTTCCTTTTATGCTTAAGTGTAATCCATCAGTATAATTTAAAGGATCAAAAGGAAGATTAGAGTTTAAATCTATAAATAACAAATTGTTTTTTTCACAGAATAAATCTAATTCTCTAGTATAATTCTCTAGATTAGAATTACATTTCTCATAATCAATAGAAGAATCCCATCTTTTAATAGCTAAATCACCATATATTTTAGGAGGAGATAAAATTATTGGTTTTATGTTAAGTGAATTACAATCATCAGTCATTAAGCTTATGTTATCAATAATTGAACTAATAGATTTATTCATTAAAATATCATTTGAGCCACACATAATTAAACAGATATTAGAATCACTTGATTTTAATATTTCATATATTCTAGATAAAATACCAGTTGAAGTGTCACCATTAACCCCTTTGTTTATGAATTTGTTTTTTTCATCATTTAAAAGAGAAACCCAAGAATTTTCTTGTCCTACGCCATAACCAAAGGTAAGAGAGTCTCCTATACAAATTATATTCATATAATCACCTACATTTTTAGTAAACATTTTTTACAAATAATGGTTGTCCCTTTATTAGCTGTAACAAAATCATTTCCTACAATAGCTTTATTACAAATGGCACATACCTTATTTGAACTTTCTTCATTTATGGAAGAATTTTTTTCTTCTTTATTAGTATTATTAATTTTTCTTTTTTTATTAGGTGGTGGTGAATAAAGAAGTTTTTCAACTTTTTCTTCACGTTTATTTATTTCATAATTAAAACTATAAGAACTTTCTCCAAAAAGTTCTAATTCAAATCTAGGATTTTCTTTATCATAAAATTCCTCTGTTATTATTCTTCTTATTTGCATATCATTTATTATTAATCCACTCTTTTCAATTCCATCGAAGATACTTTTTGTTATGTTACCTGTATCGGGATGTCTCTTAGAACTTTTATAATAAACTTTTAACACAGCTATTAAAGATTCTTCTAAAATAACATTAGGATTTTGAATTCTTGCTTCGTAAGCAATTTGCTCTTCATACAATGCATATCTATCATGATATTTTCCGGAATTGGATGGTAAAATTGCTCTACCATGTACATTTGATAGCTTGAAATTTGATTTAGTAATAGGTGAGCCTTTTACTATAACTTTTGCGTATGAATTCATAGTAAACCTCCAATCATATGATATAATAATATAGATTATATCATAATGTAACATTATGTATTTACATTTCTTGAAAGTATTTAACAGATAAAGTATAATACTCTATGTTTACATGAAAAATTAAAATTAAGAGGGATAAAAATGGATAAAAAAATTATATTAGCAATAGAAAGTAGTTGTGACGAAACAGCGGCAGCTGTAGTAGTCAATGGTAGAGAAGTTTTATCAAATATAATATCTTCTCAGATAGATATACATACAAAATTTGGAGGAGTAGTTCCAGAGGTTGCATCAAGAAAACACATAGAAGCTATAAATGCAGTGGTAGAGGAAGCTTTAGAAGTTGCAGGAGTAACATTTGATGATATAGATGCAATAGCAGTTACATATGGTCCAGGTTTAGTTGGAGCACTTTTAGTAGGACTTCAATATGCTAAGGGATTAGCATATTCTTTAGATAAACCATTAATAGGAGTTAATCATATAGAAGGGCATATAAGTGCTAACTTTATAGATCATAAGGACTTAGAGCCACCTTTTGTTTGTTTAGTTGTATCAGGAGGACATACTTTTGTAGTCCATGTTGAAGACTATGGAAAATTTGAAATAATAGGAGAAACAAGAGATGATGCAGCTGGAGAAGCTTTTGATAAGGTAGCAAGAGCAGTTGGATTAGGATATCCAGGAGGTCCAAAAATAGATAAATTAGCTAAGGAAGGAAATAGTGATGCTATAAAATTCCCAAAAGCTAATTTCCATGATGATACCTTAGATTTTTCATTTAGTGGAGTTAAATCAGCTGTCTTAAATTATCTAAATAAGATGGAAATGAAAAATGAAGAAATAAATAAAGCTGATGTTGTAGCTAGTTTCCAAAAGGCCGTAGTTGAAGTGTTAACTGATAATGCAATAAAAACTTGTAAGATGAGAAAGGCAGATAAAATAGCCATTGCAGGTGGAGTTGCTTCTAATAGTGCTTTAAGAGAAAATCTTCTTAGAGAAGGAGAAAAGAGAGGAATAAAGGTTTTATTCCCATCACCAATACTTTGTACAGATAATGCCGCCATGATAGGAAGTGCTGCATATTTTGAATTATTAAAGGGAAATGTATCTAAAATGAGTCTTAACGCAAAACCTAATTTAAGATTAGGAGAAAGATAGGGGCTGAATTATCAATGAGGTTTATTCCGTACTCAAATGGATTTCATAAAATGAACAAGAATATAAAAATAAAGCCTATAAACGTAATTAGGAATATTTTTATATTTATATTAGCTCTAGTATTTATAGGCTTTGCTTATCAAATGATATTAAATAAAATTGATAGTAAAAAAATAGAACCTGATACCAAGTATGTAAGAATTGATAGCAAGAAAAATTATTATAATTTTCAAGGAGAAAGTAAACCAACTATAATAATGAGTTCTGATATAGGTTTAGGATTAAGTGAATGGAACAAGGTTCAAGAACTTATAGAAAAGGAATATGGTTATAGAACTTTTTCTTATGATAGACCTGGATATGGTTTTTCAGAATCGGTAAAAGATGATGAAGTTAAAGAACAAGCTCAGCATCTTAGAATGATTCTTAAAAAATCAGGGATTGGTGGACCATACATACTTGTTGGAGAAGGATATGGTGGATTAGTAATGTGTAACTTTGCAGAACTTTATCCTGATTTAGTTCAAGGAGTTATTCTTGTGGATCCAATAAGTGAAGAAGCTTTAAGTAAAAATAAAGATTATATGAAACAGTATTCAAGTCAAAAATTTAGTAGATTTATACAAAAGTATGGCTCATATTTTGGATTAACATCAATAATGAATAAATTTGGTATGTTGAAAAATACAAATGGCTTAAGAGAAAATTTAAGTAATGAAAATTTTAAGGTATATAATATTTTAAGAACAAAAAGTGATTATAATAGTGGATACTATAGTGAGCTTACAAATATTTTAGAGCAAAGTAGTAATTCACAAAAATCTGGTTTATTAAATGGTAAACCTTTGAGCATAATAGTTAATGATAATGCTTTTACTAAGGAGCAAGAGAGTTTAAAGAAACTTACTTTAGACAATAAAGTTCAAATAATAAATGCTAAGAATAAGACAGATGTTATACCTTTAGAAAAGCCAGAATTATTTTTAGATAGCATAAGATTTATTCAAGATAATAGCTTGGAAGAGCAGAATTAGCCTAAGAATATAGACATATCCTATGACATAGAAATGACATAAACATGACATATAAATGACACAAAAAATGGTTATTATAAACATGTGGAAAACAAATGTTTAGGAGGGTATGAACAATGAGTGATTTCAATAAAAAAGATGAAAACTTAAATGACTACTTTGGTTTTGATGATAAAGAAAATAAAACTTTAGATTCAGATAAGGACATAAAAGACAAAGAAAATATAGAGTCAAATAATGATACGAAGCAAACTAACATAGATGAAACTCAGCAATTAAATATAGATAATGAAATTAATTCAAAAGATGAAGTTAAAAAAGAGGATGATAAAAACTTCTCTGACGTAAAAGCAAAAAGCTCAAAAGAATCTAATGATAATAGTAAAAACAAAAAAGTAAAGAAAAAGAGTGGCTTTAAAAGAGGAATAGCTCTAGTAGCAGGTGCTGTCATAGTTGCTATACTAGGAGGAGCTATAGGTGCTGGAGGAGTTTATTATGCTTTTAAAAATAGCATACCAGTAAGTACACTAGAGAATAATAGTAATACCTCAGTTAATCCACCAGCCTTTAAAGGGGAAGATGGAGCATTAACTGTTCCACAAGTAGTTGAAAAAGTTACACCTGCCGTTGTAGGAGTATCTACAAAGAGCTTAGTAAGAGACCAATTCTTTAATGTAAAAGAACAAGAAGGATTAGGATCTGGATTTATAATAAATGAAGATGGATATGTAGTTACAAACTACCATGTTATAAATGGAGCTCAAGAAGTTAAAGTAATATTCTCTGATGGAAAAGAAGTAAATGCTAAGGTTGTAAATTACGATGCAGAAAGAGATATTGCAGTAATAAAAATAACAGACGATGTTAAAATGCCTGGAATAGCACAATTAGGAGATTCATCTACAGTTAAGGCTGGTGAAGAAGTAATTGCTATAGGAAATCCTCTAGGAAAAGAATTTAGTTCAACAGTAACTAAGGGTATAGTAAGTTCACCAAATAGAAAGATGAAGACTGAAAACGGAAATGTATTAGATTATATACAAACAGATGCAGCTATTAACCCTGGTAACAGTGGTGGTCCATTAATAAACTCTAAGGGAGAAGTTATTGGAATAAACACTGCTAAAAAAGTTGGTGAAGATATTGAAGGTATAGGATTTGCAATTCCTATAAATGAAGTTAAAACAAGATTAGGTTCATTATCAAAGCCAATATTAAAACTTGGTATTACAGCTAGAACTGTTACTCCAGAATTAGCAAAAGAAAATAAGCTAGAAGAAGGAGTTTATGTTGTAGGAGTACAAGAGTTTAGTCCAGCAGAAAAAGCAGGATTAAAAATAGGTGACTTAATAGTTGAATTTGGTGGAAAAAGAGTAAAAACTTTAGAAGAATTAAATCAAGTTAAAAGTCAATATAATGATGGAGATTCAGTACCAGTTGAAATAATTAGAGATGGTAAGAAAGTAAACTTAAATTTAACATTAGTTGCTAATTAGTTTAATTAAGGATGTATATCAAATAATTTTATTATTATTTTGATATACATCTTTTTTATTGAAAATAAAATGTAAAATTTTAGATAAAAATCAAATATATTCAAAGAAATTCATTGTTAATTATTATATTTGACTATAGAATAGTAGTAATAGTCATTTTAAATATATATTTTATCTAAAATAAAAATACATGGTGTAAGCAAAGAATGGTATTAGTTTAGGAGGATTATATATGAAAAAATTAGTATTATTATGTACACTAGGAATGTCTACATCTTTATTAGTTTCTAAAATGAGAAAAGCTGCAAAGGAATTAGGGATTGATTGTTCTATAGTTGCAATAGGAGAATATGAGCTTAAAAAATATGAAAAAGAGGCAGAT
>OKNJ01000094.1_pt1 | contig 11458 bp, 10 predicted proteins | sample 1612701 | NCBI WGS metagenome assembly OKNJ01 (sample SAMN04436813, study PRJEB24849) | human gut metagenome | biome: human gut; feature: NICU; material: stool | host: Homo sapiens | place: USA: Saint Louis, MO | collected 2011-05-17
CCTATTTATTTTCCTCTAATAATTTTTTTATTTCTAATCTACAAGCAAAACACCCATAAGTGTTGGCACCTGTCTCTTTTTTTACTTTCTCATAAGTATCTGCTCCATTTTTTATTGCTTCTATTATGGTTCCCTCTGATACCTTTTTGCATCTACATACAATTCTATCTTTATCTATATTACCCATTCTAAAAATCTCCTTAAGTTAAAAATATATTTTTAGCTTACCACATAAATCTTCAATATATAAATAAAAAGATGCATCCAAACAAGAAATATTTTCCCTGTTTAGATGCATCTCTTTTTAAAAAAACTATTTAAATATATGTCTTATATATTCCTTTGGATTATATATAAGTATTCTAGGTCCTGAAAACTTCATTACCTCTTTAACTTTTTCTTTCATATCTTTTTTATAACAATGAATAGGACACTTTTTACAAGAACTTTTTTCATTTCCGAACTTACAATAAGTTAATCTTTTATGAGCATACTCGTCTAACTCCTTACACTCATTACAAAGTTCCCCATTTAAACTTCCATGTTTCTTCTTGCAATAAAGCTTTATCATTAATGTTATTATCTCTTTTTCTTTATCTATTCTGTTCAACAACCTCACCTACTTTTACGGTTTTAATTCTAAAGATAAAATAATAGAATTTAAACATCATTAATATTACTATAAATATTTTTAGATGAATACTCTTTGATAGTATAAGTGGAAATAATAACATAATATCAGCTGTAAGTAGTATAGTTAATTTAGTTTTTAAAGTCATAGCCCTATTTTTTTCAAAGCTTTCTAAATGATTTTTATATATCTTTGTCCCTTTGAACCACTTATCAAACTTATCTGATCCTTTAACAAAACAGAATGCTGTTAATAATAAAAATGGTGTAGTAGGTAAGATAGGTAAGATTATTCCTATTAAACCTAATCCTAAGGAAATAAAACCTAAAATAACATAAAATATCTTAAGCAAGCTCATGTTTCACCTCTTCACATTGAATTAAATTTCCCTTATTAATTCTAAATACCTTTTCACATACCCTAGTTGTAGACTTTCTATGAGTTATAAGTATAAGTGTTTTATCTTTTAAATATGTTCTTATAGACTTTAAGATTATTCCTTCATTTAAAGTATCTAAGTTACTTGTAGGTTCATCTAGAATTACTATTTCACTTTCTCTTAAGAATACTCTAGCTAGTCCAATTCTTTGTTTTTCTCCTGAAGATAAGTTTCCTCCTAATTCTCCTACTTTTGTTTTATATCCATCCTCTAAGCCCATAATAAACTCATGTATTCCTGCTTTCTTTGCAGCTTCTTTTACTTCATCTAAAGTTGCATCTAGCTTTCCTATTTTAATATTGTCTTCAATGCTCATATTAAATAGACTTGTTTCTTGTCCCATTAAGGCCATTTTCTTTCTTAACTCTTTTGTCTGAATCTCTTTTACATTCTTATTTCCTAGGCTAATTTCACCCTTTGTAACATCCCAGAATCTCATAAGTAATTTTACAAAAGTACTCTTTCCAGTTCCACTTTCTCCAATTACAGCAATCTTATCACCTAATTTTATATCTATATTTACATCTTTTAATACATTTTCTTTTCCCTTATATGCAAAAGAAACATCCTTATACTCTATGTTGTTTCCAACTTTCATTCCTTCTCCTAAAACTTCTTCTACAGAAGGCTTTTCATCTAAGATATTAAAAATTCTTTGAGCTGAAGCAAAAGTTAAAAGAAGATTGTTAGATAAATTACTTAAGGCTACAACAGGTCCAAAGGAAGATGCTATTAAAGTAACCACAATTATTAACTCTCCTATTGTCATAGTTCCTTTTAAAACCTCTAAATAAGCAACATATAAAGCAATAAGTATTGTTAACATTATGATTAAATCACTAAAGGCTCTTATTATTCCCTCATGTTTTTTTATAACCTTTTGCTTCTCATTTAATTCTTCAGAGAATTTCTTTATATTCCCTCTTCTTTCATTACCATTGTTGAAAATTAAAACCTCTTTAATCCCTCTAAGAGAATCTAAAATATAAGAATTTGTTTTTCCGAAGGCTTCTCTATATTGAACACCAGCTTCTTTTCCAAAGCTACTACTAATATAAGGAACCCCAAAACCTATTAGTATATAACCAATTATTCCAACTATACCTACCTTTACATTTATACTTAATAGTATTAATCCCATTATGGTGTTAGTTATAATCGCTATACTTATTGGTGCTATAGTATGAGCATAAAAAACTTCTAAAAGCTCAATATCAGAAGTTATCATAGAAATTAAATTTCCCTTTTCCATTCCTTCTAATTTAGCTGGCGCAAGTTTTCTAAGAGCTGAAAACACTTTGTCTCTTAATATAACTAATATTTTAAAAGCTATATAGTGTCCACTTAATTGTTCTCCATATCTTAAAGCTCCTCTTAATATTCCAAGTACTATCATCAAAATAAGAGCTGTTTTAAATGAAAAACTTATAGTACTATCTATTAAATTTGATATTGCTACACTTCCAAATACAGTTATTCCTATAGCTGCTAAAAATCCTAAAACTCCCATAAATACTGTTATAAACATTACAGGGGCAAGAGGCTTAAGCTCTACTATAAGCCTTTTCATTATTGAAAAACCTGATTTTCTCATTTATATAACACCTCCTACTTCTAATTCATTTTGATAATTTACCATACCATAATACTTGTTCTTTCTTTCCATAAGATCCTTATGGCTTCCCTCTTCAACTAGAGCTCCTTTATCTAGCATATAAATTCTATCTGCATTTTTAACATTAGCAAGTCTATGAGAAATAACTATTGCTGTTTTCTCTTTTGATATTTCATTTATAGATTTCCAAATCATATTTTCACTTTCAACATCAATATTTGAAGTTGCTTCATCAAAAATTATTACTTCTCTATTGGCTAATATAGTTCTAGCTAAAGCAAGTCTTTGCTTTTGCCCTCCTGAAAGCTTTGATCCACCTTCACCAACTTCTAAATCTAATTTTTCCTTTTTAGAATTCACAAAATCTAAAAGGTTAGCCTTTTTTAAGGCATAATTTATCTCTTCTAAAGTTGCATCCTTCTTAGCTATTAATAAGTTATCCCTAACTGTTCCATTAAATATATAACTGTTAGTTGATATTATAGATACCCTATTATAAAGCTTTGAAAAATCTATATTATTTATATCAGCTCCATTTAAAGTTATCTTTCCTTTTGAAGCCTTATAGTTATTTAAAATCAATGAAGCTATAGTACTTTTTCCACTTCCACTTTCACCAACTATTGCTACATAGTCTCCTTTATTTATTGATAAAGATATATCCTTTAAAACTTCTCTTTTTCCATCATAAGAGAAACTTACATTACAAAGAGAGATATTTGATATTTCATTAAGATTACTATCTGAAGAAACCTTACTTTCATCAGCTTCTAAAACCTTAAAAATTCTATCTGCAGCAGCTATTCCATTCATAGCAATGTGGAAATATGATCCTAATAATCTAAGAGGTATGAAAAATTCTGCTGATATTAATAAAATTACTATCATTCCTCCAAGGCTTACTGTTCCAGCTCTAAATTGTAATAAAGCCACTATGCTTCCAAGGGCAGCTCCTCCAAAAGCAATTAAATCCATAACATTTATTGAGTTTAATTGCATACTTAAAACTTTCATAGTTATCTTTCTAAAGCTTTCAGCCTCTTCATTCATAAGTTCATGTCTTTCATTATCCACATCAAAAACCTTTAATGTTGTAAGCCCTTGAAGGTTTTCTAAGAATGTGTTTCCTAAATCTGAATACTGTCCCCAATATTCCTTTAATATTTTCTTTGCTACTTTCATAATTAATATTATTGATATTGGTATTAAAGGTAGACAAAGTATAAATACTAAAGCTGCTTTAAATGAAATAAAAGCTAAAGCAAAAAATAAAGTTAAAGGAGCTAAAATAGAATATATTAACTGAGGTAAGTACTTACTAAAATAAACCTCTAAAGCCTCTACCCCTTCAACTGCCATTTGAACAATTGAAGATGTAGAATCCACCTTATCATATCTCATTCCAAGTTTTAAAAGCTTCTCATATATCTTATCTCTAAGAGTAATCTTAACCATCTCTGAAGATTTATATGAGAAGTGTCCACTTAATAAATTCACACAAAATCTTATCACTAAAAGAGCAGCTAAAATTAATATTTTTTTATTTAAGTTTTCAATATTCCCCAAAGTAAAAAGTTCCTGAATGCTAAACCCAATAACTATTATTGTCATCAGATTACAAATTACAGAAATCCAATTCATTAAAACAGTTAAACCTATGTATTTCTTAGATTCCTTGCACAAGTTTAAAAGCCTCTTGTCTATCATCATAATTCCTACACCATCTTTCTGAAGTTTATAAAATTCATTTAACAAATAGTTTTTGGTATAAAATAAATCTCTCCAGTTTCATTACATTTGTTAATAACACCATTAACCTTATAAACTTCCTTTAATAATTTTTCATCTATTACATTCTCTGATTTTCCCTCTTTTACAATCTTTCCATCTTTCATGACAACAATATTATGACTATATTTAATTGCTTGATTTATATCATGTAAAACCATAACAACAGTTAGCCCATTATCCTTATTTAACTTTTTTACAATCTCTAATATTTCTATTTGATGAAAAATATCTAAATAAGTTGTTGGCTCATCTAAAAATAAAATTTTAGGCTTTTGAGCTAAAGCCATTGATATAAAAGCCCTTTGTCTTTCTCCCCCTGATAAATTCATAACTCCCTTATGCTTTAAATCATAAAGTCCTGTACATTCTAAAGCCCACTTAATTATGTTTTTATCTTCCTTGTTGTTGCTTTTAAAGTATCCTTTGTGAGGATATCTACCATAGGCAACAAGTTCTTCAACCTTTATATCCTTTGGCACACTATTTTGTTGATGGACAGTTGCTAAAATCTTTGCTATATCCTTATATTTAAGATTGTTCATGTTTATATCACCCAAATAAACATGTCCAGTTTTACTTTTATTCAAAGCACATAATAGGCTTAGCAAAGTTGATTTTCCACTTCCATTAGGGCCAATAATAGTTGTTATTTCTCCCTCTTTTATATCTATATTTAAATCATTAATGATATTTTTTTCTCCCTTGTAATTGAATGATAATTTTTCACCTCTAATCATCTACATATCACTCCTTCTTAGTAGATATAAGAAGAACGGTGCTCCAATAACTGCCATAATTATTCCTGCTGGTATTTCATATGGCTTTACTAGCATTCTTCCTATTGTATCTGCAAGTAAGACTAATGCTCCTCCAACAAATATTGAAAAAGGAATCAAATATCTATGATCAGAGCCAATTAATATTCTACAAATATGTGGTACAACTAATCCAACAAAGGAAATAATACCTACAATAGCCGTTGATACACTCCCTAAAAATACAGCTACCACTGTTATAAGAATCATTTGTAAATCTGAATTAAAACCTAAACTTTTTGCATTTTTATTTCCTAAAACTATAACATTACATGATTTAGCTAAAATTAATGCAAAACCCATTCCTATTATTGAATATAAAAATAAAATTTTAACTTCATCCCATGAGGTGGCAGCTAAGCTTCCACTTATCCAAGATTGTATATTCCCTGCACCTATGCCACTACCTATAGTTAATATTTGTGATAGCCCTCCTAAAAGAGCATTTATAGCAGCCCCTGCAAGGACTATTCTCATAGTATCTAACTCTTTTTTATAAGCCATTAAATACACAACTATACAAGAAACAAGCCCTCCAAAGAAACCTACTATTGGTCTTATTGATCCTGAAGCTGGCATAAATATTATAAATATTAATGATACTAAGCATGCTCCAGAAGATATTCCTGTTACTTGAGGATCAGCCAAGGGATTTCTTATTACTGCCTGAAGTAATACCCCTGCCAAGGCAAGATTTCCTCCAACTAAAGCAGCTATAATAACTCTTGGCATCCTTAAATCTTTTATTATTCCTATATTTCCTTCATTACTTCCACTTAAAAGATCTTTTATTAGTTCACCAAAACTTATATCAATACTTCCTAGCTTTAAAGAAACTATCATTAAAATTAAAACTATTAATATTGATAAACCTATATATAAGCTTTTTAACTTATTATTTTTCACCATATATTATTTCACCTAACTTATCTAAAGATTCTGTTACTTTTAGGTTTGCACTCATACCAAAGTACCCATTTTCTAAGTAATAGACCTTTCCTTCTTTAACAGCTTCAATTCTGCTCCAGGCTGGATCTGAAGCAAATTTTTCTTCAGCCATTTTTTTAGCTTGTTCAGGCATTCCATGAGTCATAACTAATACCATATCTGGATTTAGCTTTACTATTTCTTCATTGCTATATGAAACAAATGGCTTTTTATCATCTTTTACTATGTTATTTGCTCCAACCTTATCCACTAAGTTTCCTATGTAAGATGAAGGCGTAGCAATCATCATGCTTCCTGGTGCTGCAAATACTAATAAAACATCCTTTTTTTCTTCTTTAGATAAGTTTGAAAACTCATCTTCCTTAACTTTAAGCTCATTTAATATTTCATTTGCTTTTTCTGTCTTATTAAATCTTTCACCTAAAGTTGATATACTTGTTTTTAATCCTTCTAATGTAGTTAAATCTATAAATTCACTAGGTATATTGTTATCAGTAAATAGTTTTTTATAATCTTCTCCTAAGGTATCTACAGATACTACAACATCTGGATTTAAAGATTTTATTATTTCTAAATCTGGATTCATGGGATTACCAACCTTAACCGCATCCTTAGTACTTTCAGGCAAATCATAAGAACTAGTTGGAACTCCACTTACCTTTACTCCTAATTCATCTAATATTTCTGTTACAGCAACAGAGGTTGCCACAACAATCTCTTCTCCATTTTCTTTTTTTAAACTTTCCTTTGATTCTCCAGAGTTATTTGAACATCCCATAACTCCAAAGCCTAAAAGGCATATTAAACTTAAAGCTATACCTTTTTTTAAAAACACTATTTTCCCTCCACTAACCTATTAATTTTGCTTTAACTATGTATCTGTCTTTTCCTCTATTTGTACATGTAACTATGGTCATTGTTTTCTCATCTAAATTTTGATTCAAAACATCAGTATCACTAGGTGATGTGACAAAAATCTCATTAATTTCATACTGAAATATGTCAGTTAACGTTGTGATTTTTATTTCATCTCCCACTTGAAGCTTGTCTATATTTCTAAAGACCTCATTATTTATAGTATTTCTATGTCCTGCAATACTAAAATTTCCATTTTCGCCTGGCATAGCAGTATTTTCAAAGTGACCAATGTTATTTTCTAACACATCTAAGGTACTACCCTCAGCAATAACTGTATGTACACCTATTTTTTCTATATCTATTAAAGCTATTCCATCTCCATTTTTTATTTCTTCTAAAGTCTTTTTCTTCTCTTCTTCTGAATAATTAAACTTTTCCTTAAACTCTTCTAAAGTTTTTTTCTCAACACTACTTTTATAAAGTTTTCCTATAAGAACTGTAGAAACTATAACTAAACCTAAAATAAATAATCCTTTAGCTAGTTTATTTCTCATGTTACTTTTTCCTTTTAAATATTACTAAGGAAACTATTAAAGCAACTATTATAATTCCGCCACCAATATAAATGAACATATTCTTATTATTTGCTAAACCTGTTGCTTCGCTTATAGCATCTTCACTTTTTCCAGTTTCATCAGAAAGATTTTCATTGCTACTTTCCTTGTTTTCCACTTTAGGTGCTTCTAACTTCTCAACAAGAGTTAAAGTATCAAACTTTGGAATCACCTTAAATTGAACATCTCTTTCCATAGGTCCTACATATATTTTCGCCTCTAGCTCTGAATCCTTATTAGGAACCTTAACTTTTAGTTTTATAGTTCCATTCTCTTTATCTTCTTCAACAATCTCAGCATTTCCATCATTACCATCTACTAAGATTCTGAAGTTTTCCATATATTCTGTTCCTGAAAAACCTATAGTATATTCTGTTTCATCCCCTAAAATTTTAAGCTGCATAGTGTCATTTAAATAGCTTCTAGACATTGACATCCCTATATCTGAATCATGATAAACATCATTTTTAACATCATATATTCCATTTTCTAAGTTTTCATTTGCTAGTACATCAACACTTCCCAAAACTCCTGTTAAAGAAATAAAAAGTGTCAACATAACTAATAAAACAGGTTTTAAAAATCTCATCTAATTTCCCTCCATTTGTTTAAAAATAGTTTGAGAGGAAATCCTCTCAAACTAAACTGCTTTTACTCTTCTCTTTTTCTAATAAACATAGAAGCTCCCATCATTGCCATTCCTAATAATGCAACTGAGTTTCCTCCTATTGGTGAACCAGTCTGTGGTAAACTTGATACAGTAAAGTCTTTTACAAACTTTTTAGTATCTTTTAAAAGTTCTACATTAAACTCAACATTTCTTCCCATTGGTATTACATATAAACTTACTTTAATATCTGCATCTAAATTAGGAATTTCAAATCTTAATTTAATTGAATCACCATTCTTAGATACAACTTTATAGTTAGCATCTTTACCATTTACAGTTATCTTGTGATCTTTCATAAACTCTTGACCAGTAAATGTTAATGTTAAATAAGTTTTGCCATCAATTTCTTCTAAGTCAGATATTTTGTTTAAATATTTTCTTGCCATATCAACACCAGTCTGACTTTTATGAACAACTTTGTTTTCTATTGTGTAAAGTTTTCCCTTAGTAACTTTATTTTCTGTAACTGTACTATTTTCTTTATTAGTTGAATTTGCATTGTTAGAAGAGCTTGTACCGTTACTTTCTTCTGATTTATTTTCTTCTATGGCAGGTTTGTCCTCTCCACTAACTAATTCTAAAGTTCCCTTATTAAGTATTGTTTTAAAACTTACATCTCTACCCATTACACTTACAAAGGCTGTAACAACTATATCAGCATCAAGACTTGGTATCTCAAAAGATATTGTTCTATCAACCTCATTTGGCGTTGCTACCACATCTTTACCATTTACAGTTATTCTAAAATCCTTAAAGAATGAGAACTGCTCTTCATTAAACTTTAGTGTAAGAATTTTTTTATCATCTTTTACCTCTAATTTACTATTCTTAGATAGAGCTTTTCTTGCCATATCATTTCCCACATCTTGATTTCCATCACCAATGTATGAAACATCATTTTTTATGTTATAAATACCATTCTTTAATTGATTTGCATCTACTATTTCTCCTGAACTTCCTTCACTTTCATTTTCTTTATCTTCATTTGCACTTCCATTGCTTCCTGAGTTAGTATTTCCTGAATTATCTTGATTTCCACTATTCTCATTTTCACCTGGAATATTCTCATTATCTTCATTACCAGGCTTATTATTATCTTCTAAATTATCTTCTAATTTCTTAGCTGTATCATAATTTAAAGTAGTTTTAAAACTAACTTCTTTCCCCATCATACTAACTAGTGTAGATACAACAATATCTGAATTTAAATCAGGTATATTAAACTTTATAGTTCTATTATCTTTATTTACTTCTGCTTCTACTTTTTCTCCATCAACTGTTACATTGAAATTCTTTAAGAAATCATATAATTCACTATTAAAAGTTAATGTAACTGTATTTTTCCCATTTGATATATCAATCCTTGAATCCTCTGACAGCACTTTTCTAGCCATGGAATTCCCTGTTTCCATGTTTCCTTGTCCAACATATTGAACTGTATTCTTAAGGGTATAACTTCCATCCCCTAAAGTTGTTTTTTTATTAACTGTAACATTTACTGTTTTTTCATCAAATTGCCCTGATGAATCTGTAACTTTATAAGTTATTGGATATACTCCAGGAATCTCAGCTTTTCCATCTTTTACAAATGATGTATCTCCACTTATCTCAACTTTTAAATTAGAATCTTCCTTATCAGTTCCAATAACTCCAGATAATAAATCAATAGCATCACCTTGAGTAACACTAATATCCTTAGCATTATTTATAGTAGGTGCTTCATCTAATAAATCAACAGTATTCATATCATTAACTAAGAAAAGCTCAACCTTTCTTCCCATCATTGTTATGAATAATCCTATTTTTACCTTTGTATCAGGTGATGGTACTTCAAATGTTATTGATTTATCATCTTTATTTTCTTCTATCTTTAAAGCTTCTCCTCCAGCGCTAACTTCAATATTGTTCATAAATCCATATAAACTACTATTAAAGTAAACAGTCATTAATGTTTTGCCATCTTCAATCCTAAACTTTGTTTTTTCTCCTACAGCATTTCTTGCCATATTTTCGCCTGTAGAATTTCCTTCTTCAACATATGAAGTTACATTATTAGCTTCATATATTCCATCTCTAAGTCCTTCTGAACGCACAATTGCAGTTCCACTATTTATATTAGTGGCTGCATATACAGTATCCGCTCCTACTCCAACTAACATAGATGTTACAAGTGCATAACCTAAAATTTTATTAATTTTCTTTCTTCCCAAAGTTAATCCCCCTTTTGACTTTCTTTTTCTATTGAAAATGATTATCAATAATGTTAACATACTTATATTATCATAGATTTTTATAATTGTTTTTCTCTATATTAAGATTTTTTTTAATATATTAAGTTTAAAAAGGAGGATTTTGTGTGATTTTTTTAAAATCAGTTCTTATAGATTTTTATAACTGCTGTGAAATTCCAATAAGAGCTGTAGATAATAATATGAATATTCTTTCTGAGGTGGGTTACTCTTCTTTTTATGATTATATATTTAATGACTTGAACTTAAATAGCAAGTTTGAACGCTCATATTTAAAACATGATCATAATGACTCACTAATAATTACCTTTGAAAATAATATATCTTTTTATTCATTGTTTAATTATAAATCAATTGATAAAGACTTAATTTTCATAATAGGTCCCCTATATTTAAAAGAAGATTTAAAAAATTCTAATGATGATTTAGAACTTTATAAAATACCTTTAAAGACTAAAAGTTGTCTTAAGTATTATAATTCTCTATTGAAAATAATCTTAGATGAAAAACTTAAAGATAATTTTTCAATTTCATATTCTCCTTATGTAGGAAGAGCTATAGATTTCATAGAAAAGAATTACGCAGAAGAAATTACTATAGACTCTCTTTGCACAGAATTTAAAATAAATAAGTCCTACTTCTGTAATATATTTAAAAGCGAAACAGGCCAAACATTTATAAACTTTTTAAATAATTACAGAATCGAAAAGAGTAAGGACTTACTTAAGGATTTTAACCTCTCACTTTTGGATATTGCACATAAAGTTGGATTTAGTAATCAAAGTTACTACTGCACAGTATTTAAAAAATTTACTGGTCTAACTCCCT
>OKNJ01000100.1_pt1 | contig 11181 bp, 9 predicted proteins | sample 1612701 | NCBI WGS metagenome assembly OKNJ01 (sample SAMN04436813, study PRJEB24849) | human gut metagenome | biome: human gut; feature: NICU; material: stool | host: Homo sapiens | place: USA: Saint Louis, MO | collected 2011-05-17
GGAACTATATGAATAAAAGTAAACTGTTAAAAACAATTATAGCCATTTTTGTTTTGGCTGTATTAATTATAGGTGGATATGTCCATAAGGATGCCATACAGAGTCGCATAGCTAGAACTGCCGCCGTTGTAAGTGGACAAGAAATTAAGCCACTCCTCGATTCCGAAAGTCGTTATATTCGGCAAATTGTAGCTCAAGATAATAGCATGAGTCGTACTATTATGTGGCAATCAGATAGCAGCGAAGCTGATGCGGTAATAGAGTATCGTCTTGTTGGATCCGATACGACTCAAACGATAAGAGCTACAGACAAAGCTTTTACCGATGATGGCAGTACCACCTATATCCATGAGGGTACAGTAACTGGTTTGACGCCTAATACTAAATACGAATATCGCGTTGGTTATGGCAATGATCGTCGCAGTGATTGGTATTCGTTGGAAACTGCTGGCTCCAGTGTGTATGATGTTCTTATCTATCCAGATTCTCAATCTGGTGATTATTCTGCGTGGGAGCAGATTGTTAAGGATTCCGCACATCGCAATCCAAGGACAGCCCTGTATATTAGCATGGGGGACCTTGTAGATAATGGGGAACAAGACTATCAATGGCGCACTTGGTTGAATTCCATCAGACCATTGAGTGCTAATGTGCCGTTAGCAACGACCTTAGGCAATCATGAGATGTATACATTAGATTGGAAAATGCGCGAGCCTTATGCATATTTGAATTACTTCGCAGTACCGCCTAATGGGAATGAAATATTTAATCGCCGTTATTATTCCTATGATTTTGGCGATGTGCATTACGTTGTATTAGATACGATGTTGTATGAAAGTAATCATGAGGATAATCATGATACTCATCATCCTGATTTGTACGATGTAGAGGTTCAGTGGCTACGTCAAGATTTAGCAGCTAATACTAAAAAGTGGACTGTAGTCCTCATGCATCGTGATCCATTCCGATATGCCTTTGACCGACCAGGTGCAAGTCGCGATGTAGGTTTCGATGATGAGGGCGTATTATTTATGCCTATCTTCGATGAGTTTAATGTAGACTTAGTTTTATCTGCTCATTTACATACATACCGCAACCGTGGCCATGTACGAAACTTTGATCGAGACCCATCTGGTCCACTATATATCCTTACAGGGATAGCTGGTGATGCACGACGTCCTAAGTGGAAGCAACATCCTCTAGATGTATATGTAGCACCTCAGCCTGAAACAAATAATTATATGTCTATGACAGTGACACCGAATAAGCTGATTGTAAAATCATTTTTACCTGATGGTACTCAGCTTGACGAATCAGTCATTGAAAAATAAGAAAAAGACGCCTTTTTTGGAAGGTGTCTTTTTTTGTCTATTTTTCTCTAATCAAAGGTTGCAAGAATCTATGAGTAAAATTGATTTACAATACAACAAATAAAAATACAATGGATTTGTATAAATACTTGCTAATTGTGGTGTGTAGTATTATAATACGTGTATAGATTATAAAAATACACAAAATATGTATAAAATATACATACAGTGTATAAAGGAGATAGAGTAATGAACACATTACAAGATTTAATTAAGAAATATGCCTCCCAATATAAAGAACAAGTTGTGGAATGGCGCCGACATATTCATAGCCATCCAGAGTTATCTGGTGAAGAAAAAAATACATCTTTATTTATTCAAAAGGTGCTTGGTGAACTAGGAATTCCCTTTGTAAACGATATTTCTGATTATGCAGTTATCGGTAAGATAGAAGGTGCTCATACAGGCCCTGTTATTGCATTGCGTGCCGATATGGATGCATTACCCATACATGAAATAACAGGATTGCCCTTTGCTTCACAAAATGAAGGCGTTATGCATGCTTGTGGTCATGATAGCCACATGGCAATCTTGCTTGGTGCAGCAGCGATTTTACAGTCTATTAAAGATCAATTGCACGGCACTGTAAAGCTTGTATTCCAGCCTTCCGAAGAGGAAGCTTTATTCCCAGGAGCACAAGGTATTGTCGATAGTGGTATCCTCGATGATGTAGACGAGATATATGGTCTCCATGTATGGCCTCAACTTCCAGTTGGTGCGGTAGGCCTAAAAAAAGGTAATTTGATGGCTGCATCAGACCACTTCCTTGTACATATTAAGGGCAAATCAACCCATGGTGCGGAGCCTCACAATGGGGTTGATGCTATTGTGGCCGCAGCGAACTGGATTGTAAATGTGGAGTCCATGGTCGCTCGTGAAACTAACCCGATGGAAAATCTTGTATGCACAATTGGAGTGATTAATGGTGGTGACCGATACAATGTGGGCTGTGGCGATGTGTATCTTGAAGGTACTTGTCGTACCTATGAACCAGAGAAACGTGATTATATTGAACGACGATTAGGTGAAAGTTTACAGGCCCTCGATGTGTTGTTTAAAACGGAAAGTACTTTGGATTATAAAAGGGGACATGGTGCAACTATCAATAATCCAGAGGCCATTGATTATGCCACATCCATTGTAGAGAAATATCTTGGTAAAGACGCAGTGGTACATCCTGAGTTCCCATCTATGGCAGCAGAAGACTTCTCCGCCTATCTTCATAAAATCAAAGGTGCGTTCCTTTGGTTAGGCACTGGCTTTGAAGGCAATCCGGCCTTACATAATGAGGCTTTCACCATCGATGAAAGCATCCTCGAACCTAGTATAACAATGATGGCAGCTATTGCCGCCGAATATTTACAAGAAAAGTAGTTAAACACATAGTTTGAAATAAGAGGTTATCATGAAAAGTTTACAACATACATCATTTAAAACAATGCTTCAATATACACCAGAGGAAATTAAATACTTTTTAGATTTAGCAGCTAAATTAAAAGCAGATAAAAAAGCGGGTAAGGAAATTAAAACATTAGAAGGTAAAAACTTTGTTCTAATTTTTGAAAAAGACTCAACGCGGACCCGCTGTGCTTTTGAGGTAGGGGCAGCTGACCAAGGTGCTTTTACAACATATCTTGGTCCTACAGGTTCTCAAATGAATAAGAAAGAATCCTTAAAGGATACGGCTCGTGTTCTTGGTTCCATGTATGATGCTATTGAGTTTAGAGGCTTTGACCAAGAGGACGTAGATACATTGGAGGAATACTCTGGTGTGCCAGTTTGGAATGGGCTTACCGATATGGATCATCCGACACAAACATTAGCCAATTTCTTAACACTTCAAGAAAATATCGACAAACCATTGAATGAAATTTCCTTTGCTTATGTTGGACATGGTCAATCTAATATGTGCAATGCTTTGATGAGTGGTGCCGTTAAAATGGGCATGGATTTCAGACTTATTGGTCCTAAACAATACTGGCCAGCTGGTCCATTCTACGAAGAGTGCTTAAAGGTGGCTAAAGAAACAGGTGCTACTATCACTTGTACAGATGATGTAGCTGAAGGTGTTAAAGGCTTAGATGTCATTTACACTGGTGTGTGGGTAACGATGGGCGATACTTACGATATGTGGGAGGAACGTATCAATACATTTAAACCGTTCCAAGTAAATGCAGAAATGATGGCATTAACTGGCAATCCCAATACTAAGTTCTGTCACTGTTTACCTGCGTTCCACAACACAGAAACACAAGTAGGTAAAGATATTTATGAACGGTTTGGTATGAATGGCATTGAGGTAGCCGAAGAAGTATTCGAAGGTCCAAACTCATTGGCGTTACAAGAAGCAGAAAATCGTCTCCACACGATTAAGGCAGTTATGGTTGCTACCTTTGGAGATTATCCATTGAAATAAATTCATCTTCCTAAATGGTGATGTATGGTATCGTTTGTTTTTTATTTATATTGGATAAAGGGCTATATAAATAGGTGTGAGTCACCAATAGGTGAGAATTGAGGTTTATTATGACACCCCATAGAGTATTTATTGTCGGTCGTGAAGGCACAACGGGTCTTAGAATTCATGAACGATTATCCGATCGAAAAGATATAGAACTCTTAGCGACTGCTGATGAGGATCGCAAAAATGTAGAGGCCATTAAAGTGGTTGCAAAAAAGGCAGACATCGTATTTCTTTGTTTACCTGATGCGGCATCTAAAGATATTATGGCCGTGCAAGGTAATTGATACATCTACCGCTTTTAGAACTGATTCTGATTGGGCCTATGGTTTTCCAGAACTTGGTATTAATTATAAGACAGCTATTGCTACTAAAAAACATATTGCAAATCCTGGCTGCCATGCAAGTGGTATGATAGCTTGCATAGCACCTCTTGTAAAAGCAGGGCTTGTGCCAGCGGATTATCCTTTCACCATTACATCCTTAACAGGCTATAGCGGTGGTGGTAAAAAGATGATTGGTCAATATGAAAGTAGTCCTAAGGACTATTTCCTTTATGCTCCACGTCAATATGGGCTTGGTCAAGAACATAAACATTTACCCGAAGTACAACATGTATGCGGCCTTAGTGAAGCACCAATTTTTATGCCAATCGTTGATGATTACTATTCTGGGATGGAGGTTACCGTAGGTATTCATAGTCGTTTATGTCATAAACCTGTTTGTATTGATAAGGTACAACAAACGTTAGAAGACTTTTACAAAGATAGTACAATCGTTACGGTTGCACCATTTACTGAAAATAGCAATAGCGGTATGTTAAACGCTAACCAATTGAGCAATACGGACAGTATGAAAATCTATGTCACTGGTAACGATGAACGCATCATGGTTCACGCCATTTTCGATAATTTAGGTAAAGGTGCATCGGGTGCCGCCGTTCAATGTATGAATATTGCATTGGGGTTACCAGAGGATACTGGTTTAGTATTAGGTTAGAGAGGAATCTATGAAGAATGTAACAAATGCAATGCGGGCGCATATCTTAACGGCGGCCGTTCCATATATAAAACAATACACAGACCAGTACGTTGTCGTTAAATACGGTGGCAATGCCATGGTGGATGAAGAGTTAAAGAAATCTGTCATGAAGGATTTACTATTACTTCAATTAGTGGGGGTAAAAGTAGTCCTCGTTCATGGTGGTGGTCCAGCTATTAATAGTACCTTAGAGGCGATGCAAATTGAATCACATTTTGCTAATGGATTACGCGTTACCGATGAAGCAACGATGGATGTTGTACAAATGGTGCTAGCCGGCAAGGTGAATAAAGGGCTCGTGGCGGATTTAACGGATCTTGGTGGCAAAGCTGTTGGCCTTTGTGGCGTAGATGGCAACATGATTCAAGTTCATAAACAAAACGAAGAACTTGGTTACGTAGGTTATATTGATACCATTGATACGAGTATTATCCATGACGTAATTAGCCGTGGCTATATTCCGGTTATTTCTTCTATCGGCATGGGAGCCGATGGCAAGACCTACAATATTAATGCGGATACGGTAGCTGCGAAAATTGCAGGTGCCCTCAAGGCGGAAACCATGGTAGCTATGACCAATATTGATGGTGTATTGCGAGATGTGCATGATCCAGATTCTTTAATTTCTAAAATTACGATGGCTGAGGCAGTTCAGTTAAAAGCGGATGGTGTCATTGCAGGCGGTATGATTCCAAAGGTAGATTGCTGCTTAGAGGCCATAGAAGCAGGGGCACAAAAGGTATTCATCATCAATGGTGAAATTCCACATGCCATTCTTATCGAGTTATTAACCGATGAAGGCCTTGGTACAATGTTTGTTGCTTAATAGTAAACATAATACTGGTAATCATCTATTGGGTATCTTTTACATAGATAGACGATGGCATGACCGTACATTTGGAGGATATAATGAGTAATGCAATCGATTTTGAACAACAAGATAAAGAATATATAGCCAATACGTATGGTCGGTTCAACGTATGCTTTGAAAAAGGAAAAGGTTCTCTTTTGTGGGACGTAGATGGTAAAGAGTACATCGACCTCGGCTCTGGTATTGGCGTAACCGCCTTTGGTGTTGACGATGATGAGTGGACTGAGGCTGTTACTAAGCAGTCTCATGCGTTGAATCATATTTCTAATTTATACTATTCCTTGCCACAAATTGAGCTAGCGAAACAGCTCTGTGCGAAAACGGGGATGAAAAAGGTGTTTTTTTCTAACTCTGGTGCGGAGTCTAACGAATGTGCTATTAAGACAGCGCGTAAATATAGCCATGACAAATATGGCGAAGGACGTCATATAATTGTTACCTTAGTCAATAGTTTCCACGGTCGTACTATTACCACCTTGTCTGCGACAGGACAAGATGTATTCCATCAACATTTCTTCCCATTTACGGAAGGCTTTATTCATACCCCAGCCAATGATATTGATGCGGCTTTGAAAGCCCTTGCTAATCCATCTGTTTGTGCCATCATGATGGAACCTATTCAAGGTGAAGGTGGTGTTATGCCATTAGATAAGGAGTTTGTCCAAAGCGTAACAAAATATGCTCATGAACACGATCAACTGGTACTCATCGATGAGGTACAAACTGGTAATGGTCGGACTGGCAGCTTATATGCATACCAACAATTTGGTATCGAACCAGATGTGGTATCTACTGCAAAAGGTTTGGCCGGAGGGCTACCCATGGGTGCCACCTTATTCAATGAAAAGATGCAATATGTATTAAATGCTGGTGCTCATGCTACTACTTTTGGAGGTAATCCAATCTGCGCAGCTGCAGGTAATACCATTATTAGCCGGTTAACTCCTGAACTCCTTGACTCTGTAAAAGCAAAAGGGGAATACGTAAAGGCTACCTTAACTGGTAAACCTGGCGTTCTTGGTGTTAGCGGTATGGGCCTCATGCTTGGCATTGAAACTACGGTTGATGCTAAAGCTGTTATAGCTAAATGTCTTGAGAAAGGCGTAGTATGCTTATCTGCTAAAAATAAAGTGCGCCTTTTACCAGCTCTTAATATCCCGCAAGAACAGTTAGAAAAAGCTATTGCTATTTTAGCTGATGTGATTGAAGAATTAGCAGCACAGTAAGAAGTAAGATTTTGTTTAACTTTCATAAATATTGTTTACTATAGTTATGTAACATTGAACTATGGAAATAAACCGATGATTATATAGACTTTACTCCGTATTCGTGTTACTCTAAAAGAAACAGTCTATATTGGAGGAGTAAATATGAATACAGAATCCTTACGTAATGAAGTATTGGTTCCAGCGGTAGCAAAAACGTTGGACATTGCAGCTAAAGCAAAACCTACAAAAGAAGAAATTATCACAACGGCGAAAATCACCGCTGCTGTGACAGTTGCAACAGCTGTTGTATCCTTAGCGGTACAAGCAGTATTGCGCAACCGATAAGAAACTGAGAAAACGACATGGCGCGCTGCCTGTCGTTTTCTTTTACTTTTACCATGTTATTCCCCTAAATAAGGGGTTTTTCTTGGTGCATGTAGGTTTTGTATTTATAAATTCGGAGACTGTTTAATCGTTATATATTAGCGATGCATATTGATATTAGAGGAGGCGATACGATGCATAGTCGCGATTTAATAGAGCAATATAAAGGCTACGTTCAAAATTGGCGTAGATATTTTCATAAACATCCAGAGCTCAGCAATGAAGAGTTTGAGACGACAAAGACACTCGCTAAAGAACTAGAATCAATGGGCGTAGAGGTTCATGTAGACACAGAACGTGGTATCGGCTTAATCGGCATTATCCATGGTGCTAAACATGGAAAGGCTATCGCGTTGCGTGCCGATATCGATGCACTGCCTGTTCATGAACATAATGCAGTGGACTATAAATCAGAAGTAGAAGGCAAAATGCACGCTTGCGGTCATGATGGACATATGGCTATTTTATTAGGTGCGGCTAAGATGCTAATGTCTATGAAAGACCGTATTGAAGGCGATGTGTATTTAGCATTCCAACCTGCGGAAGAAACTGGAGCAGGGGCTCCGGATTTCATTAAATTTGGCGATTGGTATGATAAGGTAGATGCTATCTTTGGAGGGCATGTGTGGATCGATTTGTCAGCGGGACTCATGTCTGTAGAAGAGGGTCCTCGTATGGCTGCGAGTAGCCAGATTACTATTAATGTAAAAGGCAAACAAGGTCATGGTGCACAGCCTCATCAAGCGATTGATGCTATCGTGGTGGCTAGTGCCATCGTTATGAATTTACAAACCGTGGTTTCTCGCAATGTGAGTGCCCTTGATTCCGTCGTTGTTACGATTGGCAATATTCATTCTGGCTCAGAATGGAATGTCATCCCTGGGGAAGCTTCCCTAGGCGGTACAGTTCGTTTCTTTGATCCAAACCAAGAACAATATATTGTCGATACTATTCGCCGCATTGTAGAACACACTGCAGAGGCCTATGGAGCGACTGCTACATTAGAATATATAAAAAAAGTGCCCCCTACTATTAATGATCCTGAATCCAGTGAACTGGCAGAACGTGTCGTTATTGATACATTAGGTAAGGACAAGCTTTCTAAGATGCGTAAAGTCATGCCTGGAGAAGATTTTGCCTGGTATTTACAAGATAAACCAGGATGCTTTGCCTTTATTGGTATTCAAAACCCTGATGTAGAAGCTACATACGATCATCATAATAATAGATTTAATATGGATGATACTGTATTATCTGCTGCATCTGCGGTATATGCTGAATATGCCATTCAGTGGTTAAAAGAACATAAATAAATTTTAACCCCATAAACCCCTTTACATTTTTGGTAAAGGGGTTTATTATATTCCAATAATAAATCATATGTAATTAAAATGGTTTCCTGTAATGGCGCATATTTTAGCGCATTGCGGATAAAAAGGACCTTTCTTTGTCGGACGGTTCTAGAAGCCAGAAAGGATGTAATGAACGATCAAGTTTCTATTTCAACAGCAAATATTCGTGGTGCTTTTGGGGCATTCTTTATCCCTGGTATGTACACAGCTTTATGGGCAGGTTTCGTGCCATATTTAAAAGCAAAGCTTAGTATTGGTGAAGATGTATTAGGTTCCATGATTTTGTTGCTCGGTGTAGGTTCTTGTTTATCCATGGCTATAGCAGGTAAGCTTGTAGAAAGCTTTGGGTGTAAGAGAGTCGTTTTGTTAGCTAGCTTTATTGGTATGGTATCTCTTGCCATCGTTACTATGTGTCCTACTATTGCTACAACAACAGTAGCCCTGTTCTTTTTTGGTATTGGTGTAGGTCTTAGTGGTGCTTCTGCTAATTTACAAGCTATCCTAACGGAAAAGGTGAGCAAAAAACATTTGATGGGCGCCTATCACGGAGGCTGGAGTTTAGGTGGCTTTGCTGGTGCCGGTGTTTTACTTGTGCTTTTAAAAATCTTATCTTTTTCTGTTAATGAAAGTATTTGGGGGCTACTCATCGTATTATTTATTGCGATGGTCGTAGTTAGCCAATTTATGTTGACCTTTGGTAGTGACCCAAATGCAAAGGTTACTAAAAAGTCTAAAAGCCCATTGTCCTTCCATCCAATCGCCCTTATTTTTGGTTTATTGTCCTTTGTGTCTTACTTGGTAGAAGGTGCTGTAGGGGACTGGAGCGCATTATATTTATTTGAAGATAAAGGGATTGTTATTGAAGAGGCTGTTATGGGTGTAATGCTCTTTAATGGTACTATGTGCATAGGTCGTTTGCTTGGTAATAGATTAGGTAAACACTTAACATCTAAGCAAGTTGTCGTTGGTGGCTACTTACTTGGCTCTATTGCGATGGGGCTGATCGTATTCTTACCAGGACATGCCTCCATGTATACTTACTTATTATTGGGTATTTCATTAGCTATGATAGTACCAAATCTATTCTCTGCGATGGGGGAACAAAATGTTATTCCTATGACACAAGCGGTTGCAACATCTACAATGCTCGGTTATATGGGTATTTTGATGGGGCCTGCCTTGATTGGCTTCATTGCGCACGGTACAAGTCTTACAGTAGCATTTATCGTATTGACTACATTGCTTGTTGTAAGTGCAGGTATTGGTAAATACGCATACCATTTAATGAGTAAAGACTGTGGTCTTAGTGAAGAACAAATTTAATAGTCTATAATTAAGGAGCTACGACTTTCGTATCGTAGCTCCTTTTTCATATTTTTATATTTTATGTATTTCTCGCATTAAAAAGACACAGGTTTTGAACCTGTGTCTTTTAGCGTTATTATATATTGATTAGACTAGCGATCGCCATTGAAGATAGAGTTTTTAACAAGTACATAGTCTACTTTGCGAATGGCTTGTAGAGTCGTACCGCCAGCGTAAGAGATAGCAGATTGTAAATCTTGTTCCATTTCAGTTAATGTATCGAAGATAGAACCTTTGGAGTCGATAAAGATTTTTTTGCCTTCCACGTTTTTGCGTTCACCTTTCTGGAACTCAGAAGCGGAACCAAAGTATTCTTTTACAGCTTTGCCGTCAACGATTTTTTCTTCCCCTGGGGATTCTTCATGACCAGCAAATAGGGAGCCAATCATAACCATAGTAGCGCCAAAGCGAATAGATTTTGCAATGTCACCATGGTCACGGATACCACCGTCAGCTATGATAGGCTTAGTAGCTGCTTTTGCGCACCAGCGAACTGCAGCCAATTGCCAGCCGCCAGTACCGAAGCCAGTTTTCAGTTTTGTGATACATACTTTACCAGGACCGATGCCTACTTTAGTCGCATCAGCACCAGCATTTTCTAGTTCACGAACTGCTTCTGGAGTGCCTACATTACCAGCGATAATGAAGGTTTCAGGTAAGTTCTTTTTTATGTATTGGATCATTTCGATGACCGCATTGGAATGACCATGTGCAATATCAATAGTGATAAACTCAGGAGCATCTTCTTTCAGACTTGTCACGAAGTCATATTCATAGTCTTTGACCCCAACCGAAATCGATGCAATTAAACCTTTATCATGCATACGCTTGATAAAAGGTTTTCTTTCTTCTTCATTAAAACGGTGCATAATATAAAAATAACCTTCACACGCTAATGTTTCAGCTACCTCTTCATCAATAATAGTCTGCATATTAGCAGGGACTACTGGAAGTTTAAAGGTATAGTTTCCAAGTTTGACACTTGTGTCAGCTTGTGAGCGGCTAGATATAATACACTTGTTTGGTATTAATTGAATATCTTCATAATCAAAAACAGGAATATCGTTAAACATAATGGTTCTCCTAATGAGTAAAATGACCTTCCTATAACTTTGTATAACAAAGCATC
>OKNJ01000106.1_pt1 | contig 11061 bp, 7 predicted proteins | sample 1612701 | NCBI WGS metagenome assembly OKNJ01 (sample SAMN04436813, study PRJEB24849) | human gut metagenome | biome: human gut; feature: NICU; material: stool | host: Homo sapiens | place: USA: Saint Louis, MO | collected 2011-05-17
TGTAATATGTGGTAAAATTAAAGTAAGATATAGTAAAATATATCTTACTTTTTTAAAAGGAAATTTTATTTTTGAGAGGTGGTCTGTATGAAGAAAAAGGTTGCTATCTCTATTACAACTTTAGTAATAATATTTTTAATATCTATAGTATATCTAGGGTTGTATCATAATGACTATGTTGGAGAAAATAAGTCATTAAACAAAGAAGTTATAAGTATTATAGAAGGTGAAGATGATAAAAAGCTAGATTTAATTTCTTTAAATAAAAATATAGCTTTTGAATGGGATGAAGTTTATTTAATAGCTCCATACCAAGATGTAAGCGATTTTTTTAAAGAGATGAATGCTTACGCACCAGAAAAAACATACACCTCAGAAATAAATGATGTGTACATGCTAGCTTTTACTAAATATTCTGACAAGCTAGGGAAAAACAAACTAATAGAATATACTTATATACCAGGAACTTATATTGATTCTGAAAAATTAAAAGACATGGAAGTTATAAATGGAAATTATTATTATGCAAATGATAATTTAGTTTAGATTTTAAAGCTCTAAGTTTAAAACTTAGGGCTTTTTTTTGTTTAATGAAAACCACTCGCTATGCGAGTGTGTTCAGAAGAGCTTTAGCGATGTAAGAAAAAACCTCATTTTGTTAAAATGAAAATAGGTTCGCAGCCAATTTTCGTAACAAAAGGAGGTTTTTAAATGGATACAAACAGTTTAGCACATACAAAATGGAATTGTATATCATATAGTTTTTGCGCCGAAATAGAGAAGGAAAGAAATATATGGAGAGAAAAAACAAGAAATAGGTAAGATATTAAGGCAGCTTTGTGAATGGAAAGGAGTTAGGATAGTCGAAGCGCACGCTTGCGTAGACCACATACACATGCTTGTTGAAATACCACCTAAAATGAGTGTTTCAAGTTTCGTTGGGTTTCTAAAAGGTAAAAGTAGTCTTATGATTTTTGAGAAATTTGCAAATTTAAAATATAAATATGGAAATAGACATTTCTGGTGTAGGGGATTTTACGTTGATACTGTCGGAAAAAATAAGAAGGCAATTGAAGACTATATAAGAAATCAAGAACAAGAAGATATGATAGCAGATCAAATAAGTTTAAAAGAATATATGGACCCTTTTAAGGGTATCAAGTAAAGGAGTATGCGGCTGGCGGACTAATCTAAGCGTCTTAAGACGCAACGCAGGTAGTATGCCCTTATAGGGCTAAGGAAATACCACCAGCTAAGCTGGTGGTATTTTTATTAAGAATTAATTTGAAAATAAAAATTTTCTAAATTGCAATATCAAATTGAACTAGTCCTTAATTATAATTTAAAAACTAATTAATATAATAAATATATTTCATCTAAGTGTATTTCAAATAACTCTTCTGGAGTCTTTTAATCAAGAAGCTTTCTAGGAAGAGTATTCATCCAATTTTCTATGAAAGATATAGTTTCAAGTGAGCAATCTGAAATTCGTTTTCCTTTCGGGATAAAACGTCTAATCAGTCCATTATGACGCTCATTTGTACCTTCTTCAAATAAAGAATATGGATGAGTGAAATACATTTTAGTTTTTGTTTTTTGTTCAAGTTCTGATAAATTAGCAAATTCAGAGCTGTTCTCAGCAGTTATACTCTTAAATACTTCACTAAATTTACTTCTAAAAAATTCTTTAATCTTACCAAAAGCCTTTGTAACAGATATTGCTGAATGGGAAGGGATTTCAGATATTATAGCATACCTAGTTTTACGCTCGACAAGTGTTAGCAAAACGTTATCTTTATTAGATTTTTCACCTAATACACAGTCTATTTCCCAATGTCCAAATTCTTCACGGTTTTCAATAGAATTAGGACGATCTGAAATGCTAGTGCCAAGCTTTTTCTTATTATGTCTTACTCTAGTAGACTTTTTATTTCTATGAAGTTTAGCTGGTAAATCTATATTTTTTATAGGTAATAAGCCAAGGTCTACATAGTTATAAAGCGTTTTTGTCGAAATAATTTGAGAAGGACTAAATCTAGATGAATGCAGAGCTTCACCAACACATGCATCTAAAGACCAGTGATCATTCTTAACTTTATCAACCACATATTTGATAAAATCACTACATTCTAATATTTTGTATTAAGCGAATCTTCTTATAAACAGCTTCTCCAGTATCGGCAAAATACACATTAAATTCCTTACCTTGCTTAATTTGCTTAGTAGTACCACGGCGTATTTCATTTAAAATGGTATTTATAGGCCTATTTAGTTCTTTTGTTATTTTGTAAGCTGAAAATCCATCTTTAAGATGTATTTCAACTACCATACGCTATTTCATATTTAAGTGTTTATTTTTTCTTGACTCTGTGTTATGATTTTGATATTCCATGGTGATTATCCTCCGTGTTTTGTATTTTGTTTCGCGATTAAATCATAACACAGGTTAATCCACCATGGATTTTTTATTTAGTTCAATTTCATTTTACAATTAAGCAAAATAAAAATTTTAATAATATTCATATATTGTTAAATTTAAACACGTATTATAAGTTAGTACAGAATGCTATAATGTACATTGACTTTTATAAGAATATATTTTCAGTAAGGGGGCTAATTATGATTATAACTAGAGACAAAAGATTTTATAGGTTACTTTTTAGTATTGCTTTGCCAATAGCAGTACAAAATTTAATAACCTTTATGGTAAGTATGGTAGATACTTTGATGGTTGGAGCTTTGGGGGAAATTCAACTATCAGCAGTTTCTATAGCTAATAATTTATTTTTTGTACTTACAATTTTAATGTTTGGACTAGCTGGGGGATCTAATATTATGATTTCTCAGTATTGGGGAAAGGGAAATGTTAAAACAATTCATAAGATTTTGGCCATAATGTATAGGGTGTGTTTATTAATAACTGGTATTTTCATATTTATAGCATTATTTTTACCAAAATACTTTATGGGAATTTTCACAACTGATAAGGCTGTTATAGATTTTGGAGCAAGTTATTTAAGAATTGTGTGCATAGGATATTTGTTCTATTCCATAACAAACTGTACAATAATGATGCTTCGTTCAGTAAAAACTGTTAGTATATCAATTATAGTTTATACTGCTTCTTTAGTGGTAAACTCAATATTAAACTGGATTCTTATATTTGGAAATTTAGGTGCACCTGAACTTGGCATAAGAGGAGCTGCCATAGCTACTGTCTGTGCTAGAATTACTGAGTTTTCAATAGTTTTAGTGTTTATGTTTATATATGAAAGAAAGATTGGTCTTAAGATAGAACATTTATTAAAGCTAGATAAAGAGATTTTAAAAGACTATGTTGGATTATGTACTCCTGTCCTATGTAACGAGTTACTTTGGGCAATTGGTGCTTCTATGATATCTGTAATAGTCGGTAGAATGGGAACAGAGGTTGTAGCTGCTAATAGTATAAATGGAGTTGCTCATCAATTTGTAACAGTTTTTATTTTTGGTATGTCTAATGCTACAGCAGTAATTATAGGAAATACCATAGGAGAAGGTAAAAAAGAAAAAGCAAAGGAATATGCCTATAGTATAGGGATTTTCAGTGTTGTCATGGGATGTATATCAGGACTTATGATTTTACTTATAAAGCCATTTGTGGTTAATTTCTATAATGTCTCTTATTCAACAAAATTAATAGCTATGGAAATAATGACTGTAACTTCAGGAATAATAGTATTTCAATCTCTTGCAAGTAATTTTATGATGGGTGTACTTAGAGGTGGTGGAGATGCTAAGTTTGTCTTGATAAATGATCTTATTTTTATGTGGCTTGTTGCTATTCCAGGTGGATTTTTTGTAGCATTTGTTTTAGAACTTCCAGTTGCCTTAGTATTCTTAGTTATAAAATGTGATGAAATATTAAAATCTCTTACCAGTGTATATAGGGTAATTAGTGGAAAATGGGTAAATGATGTAACTAAGGATTATGAATTTGAGGAAGTAAAGTGTTAGTGGTTTTTAGGAAATAGTAAGCAGTTTTGGAAAGTTGTTTTAAGGATATATGAGTTATTAAAGTTAAATACTAATTAAGAACTTAATTTGAAAGGAGTGTTTAACTTTGTCTCATAAAAATAATAAAAACAGCAAAGATAACAAAAAAACTAGTCAAAAAACTAAAAAAGAAGTAGAGAAAATGAAAAATGAAACTGCTAATGAAATAGGATACTCTAAGGAATCAAGAAAACTTGGAAAAGATAAAACTAGAAATAACCCATATATGGGACCACAATAATTAAAAAATAATAAAATATTTTAATTTAAATAGTTAGGGCTTGTAGCTAATTTTAATAAGTTTAAAGTTAGCTATAAGCTTTAATTTTTGCTATTACTTTTAATTAAGTGGTAGTGATTAAAAATTTAGTTTTTATGAAAAAAGCTTAGTACTATGGATTAAAAATATTTTTTGTTTATTTTGGTTAATATTAGAATTAAATATTTAGTTATTTTTTGTAGGAACATCTAGTTTTTTGTAATAACATACATTTTTTTAACTTACTAAACATATTAATATAATAGTAAAGCACAACAAAAAGTAGTTTTATTGAATATATTATAGTGAAGGGGATTTTAAATTGTTTAGTAAAAAATTTAAAAAGCAAATGGCTTATGTTTTAGCAAGTACTTTTGTATTTGGATTAGTTAATCCAAGTGCAATTAATGTAAGGGCATCAACTGGTGTTGAAATTACGGAAGGGGTTACTGTAACTGCAAAGGGAAATACAGAAGGTAACACAGCTGATTTAGCCATAGATGGTGATTTATCTACCTATTGGGAATCTTCAAATGATTATAAATGGATAGAAGTTGACTTAGGTGGAATTTACGAATTATCAAAAATTGAAATATTTAATAAGGATGAAGCTGTTTATAAATATAATATATATGCTTCAGAAGATGGAGAAAACTTTAATAAAATAGCATATAAAAATAATGATAATGTATCAGACAGTAATGGTAATATGCATACCATTGATAACGTAAGGGCAGGAAAGATTAGAATTGATGTAGTCCAAAATAGTAATAGTGATAGGGTGAATATAGCTGAAATAAATGTATTTGGTAAAAATACAGGAGAGAGTTTACCGGAAGTTAAGAAAATTGCTACAAGTAATTTTAGTGAAACCCCTTGGGCTACTGAATATGAAAAGTTTAATAGTGATAGTGCCTATGCCAATGAAAAGACTTTAAATGAAATAAAGAATTTAGTTGGTAGAGTAATAGGAGAAGAATTTAAGGACAAGTTTATTTTTGAAATAAGAGAACAATTAAATGGAAATGATGTTTTTGAGGTTTCTGATTCAGGAGATGGAAAGGTTTTAATAAAAGGTAATAATGGCGTTTCCTTAGCATCAGGATTTAACTATTATTTAAAAAATTATTGTAATGTAAGTTACAATCCAATAATGGGATCTAATTTAAAAATGCCTGAAACAATGCCTTCTATTGGGGAGAGAGTAGTTATAGATACTCCATATGAGCATAGATATGCACTAAACTTTTGTACCTATTCTTATACAATGTCTTTCTGGGATTGGGATCAATATGAAGAATTCCTAGATTGGTGTGCTATGAATGGGGTTAACTTAGTATTAGATATAATTGGACAAGAAGAGGTTTTAAGAAGAACATTAAATGAATTTGGATATAGCGATGAAGAGGTTAAAGAATTTATTTCGGGACCTGCATATTTTGCTTGGTTCTATATGCAAAATATGACTGGATTTGGAGGTCCACTTCCTAACGATTGGTTTGAGCAAAGAGCAGAGCTTGGAAGAAAAATGCATGATAGAATGCAAAGTTTTGGAATAAATCCTGTTCTTCAAGGATACTCAGGTATGGTTCCAAGAGACTTTAAGGAAAAAAATCCAGAAGCACAAACTATTTCTCAAGGGGGATGGTGTGGCTTTGATAGACCAGATATGCTTAAAACATATGTAAATGAAGGTGAGGTAGATTATTTCCAAAAGGTTGCAGATGTTTTCTATGAAAAGCAAAAAGAAGTGTTTGGAGATGTAACTAACTTCTATGGAGTAGATCCATTCCATGAGGGAGGAAATACTGGTGATTTAGATAATGGAAAGATATATGAAATAATTCAAAATAAGATGATAGAGCATGATAATGATGCAGTTTGGGTTATACAAAACTGGCAAGGAAATCCTAGTAATAATAAGTTAGAAGGATTAACTAAAAAAGACCAAGCTATGGTATTAGATCTTTTCTCAGAGGTAAGTCCAGACTGGAATAGATTAGAGGAAAGAGATTTACCATGGATTTGGAATATGCTTCATAACTTTGGAGGAAGAATGGGAATGGATGCAGCACCAGAAAAACTTGCAACAGAAATTCCTAAAGCCTTAGCTAATTCAGAGCATATGGTTGGTATAGGGATTACACCAGAGGCTATAAATACAAATCCTTTAGCGTATGAACTTTTATTTGATATGGCTTGGACTAGAGATCAAATAAACTTTAGAACATGGACTGAAGATTATATTGAAAGAAGATATGGGAAGACTAATAAAGAGATTTTAGAGGCTTGGAATATTATATTAGACACTGCTTACAAAAAGAGAAATGATTATTACCAAGGTGCTGCTGAGTCTATTATAAATGCAAGACCAGGCTTTGGAATAAAAAGTGCTTCAACTTGGGGACATTCAAAAATAGTTTATGATAAGAGTGAATTTGAAAAAGCTATTGAAATATTTGCAAAGAACTATGATGAATTCAAAGATAGTGATGCATTCCTTTATGACTTTGCTGATATATTAAAACAATTATTAGCTAACTCAGCTCAAGAATATTATGAGGTTATGTGTAATGCTTATAATAATGGAAATGGAGAGAAATTTAAATTTGTTTCAGGAAAGTTTTTAGAACTTATAAAGCTTCAAGAGAGAGTATTATCAACTAGACCAGAGTTTTTAATAGGAAATTGGATTGAAGATGCTAGAACTATGCTTAAGGACGCTGATGATTGGACTAAGGACTTATTTGAGTTTAATGCTAGAGCTTTAGTAACAACTTGGGGTTCAAGAAATAATGCTGACGGTGGTGGTCTTAAAGATTATTCTAATAGACAATGGTCAGGATTAACTGAGGATTATTATTATGCTAGATGGGAAAAATGGATAAATGGATTACAAACTGAATTAGATGGAGGAGCTAAAGCACCTAATATAGATTGGTTTAAGATGGAGTATGACTGGGTAAACAAGAAGAGTGATACAGATAAGCTTTATCCTACAGAAGCTTCTAATGAAAACTTAGGAGAACTTGCTAAGATAGCCATGGAAAGTTATTCGGTAACTAATATGGATAAAATATTAGGTGAAAATGAATCAGTTGAAAGAGTTAATATTGCTTTAGGAAAGCCTGTAAGTAGTGAAACTCATGGATCTAATGAATCTAATCCTTTAAGTAACATTACAGATGGAAATACAGGAACTATGTGGGTTGCTGATAAAGAGGGATATCCTGCAAGTGTAACTGTAGATTTACAAGGGGTTAAAAGTGTAGATGGAATAGAATTTGCTTTTAGAAATCAGGCTGGTGATAGGGCTATAGCATATAAAGTAGAGGTTATGGATGAAAGTGGACAGTGGAAAATAGTATCAGATAAATCTGAGGATTATTCTAGTAAGGGAGTCATTGAAAAGGTTGACTTTACTGGAAAGGCTCAAAAAGTTAAGGTTTCATTAACTGATGTAGATTTAAACCTAAGTCCATCATATAAAATACCAGAATTAGCAGAAATAATGGTATATGGAGGAAAAGAAAAGGAAGATGAGTATACTAACGTTGCTTTAGGAAAACCAGTTACTGGAGCAGAGGCTGAAAATGGAAAGCCACTAGCTAATATTACAGATGGAGATTTAAATTCTCTTTGGGTTAGTAATAATGGACAAACTCCAGCAACTACATCTATTGATTTACAAGGAACAGAAAATGTTGAGTTCTTAGAGCTTCACTTTGAAAAGCCAGGACTTAGATTTCAATTTAAAGTAGAAGTAGAAGATGCAAATGGACATAAAGAAACTGTATTAGATATGACTTCAAATAAAGAAGATAATGAAAAATCATATAAAATACCTGTAGGAAAAGAAATAAATAAAGTTCATGTTACTATGACAGGGAAAGCAGAAGGTGGACAACATCCAGGGGCTTGGGCAGCTATTGCAGAAGTAAAGGCCATGTCAAAAGAAAAACCAGCTAATTATGTAAATATAGCAGAGAATAAAAATGTAAGTGGTTCTAATTCTCAAAGTGGAAATCCTTTATCTAATATTACAGACGGAGATTTAAGTTCCCTTTGGATAAGTGATAATGGAGCTATTCCAGCTAATGCCACAATTGACTTAGAAGGAAATAGTTTTGTAGACTTCTTAGAACTTCATTTTGAAAAGGAAGGATTTAGATTCCAATTTAAAGTGGAAGTTGAAGATGAGAGTGGAAATAGAGAAACAGTATTGGATATGACTTCTAATACAGAGGATAATAAAAAGTCATATAATATTCCTGTAAAAAAAGAAATAAGTAAAATACATGCTACTATTACAGGAAAAGCTGATGGTGGACAATATCCTTTAGCGTGGGCAGCTATTGCAGAAATTAAAGCTATGAGCAAAGAGGCTATAAATAAAGTTGAGCAAGCTTCCATAGCATTACCACAAGGAAATATGAAAGCTACAGCAACATCAGAGCATCCTGATGTAGGAAATGAAGGCTTAGCTAAGTTTGCTATTGATGGAAAGGAAAATACTATATGGCATACAAAATATAATCCTGTAGAAGAGTTACCACAAAGTATTACTTTAGAACTTGGAGGAAGTTACGAAATTAATAAGTTTACTTACTTACCAAGAAGTGGTGCTAAAAATGGAAATATAACTAAATATGAGCTTTATGTAAGTGAGGATGGAAATGATTTTAGAAAAATATCTGAAGGAAATTGGGATGATAGTGGAAGTTTAAAAACATTAAAATTCAATAGTACAAAGGCAACCCATGTTAAACTTGTAGCTTTAGAAGGGGTTGGAGGATTTGCTTCAGCTGCTGAATTAAATGTATTTGCAATTCCAGAAAACCTAGCTATGAAAGATGAGACTAAGGTTGAGGTAACTTCAAATAATTCTGAAGCAAATAATTTAAGAGATGGAAATGAAAATACTCTTTGGATTCCAAGGCAAGAAGAGGAAAAGTCTGTAACTTTTGATTTAAGTAAGGAAAAGGATATATCCGCAATAGATATAGTAAGTAAGGGAAATTCTCCATTAAAATACTCTATAGAGATTTCTAATGATGGAACAGAATGGACAAAGATAGTTGATGAGAACAACAATGAAGAGAATAAAGCTGTATATTCTAATATATTAAAGTCTGGCGAAATAGGAAGATTTGTAAGAGTTAATTTTAATAGTGAGAATGTTAAAATTGGAGAAATCAAAATTTATAAAGGAGATTCTACTTCAAGTTTAGCTTCTTATATAAGAGTAGTTGAAGATATATATAATAGTGCAGTAGTTGGGGATATGGCTGGAAATTATACTGAAGAGGCTAAGGAATCCCTTGGAAATGCTATAGATGAGGCAAAATTAGCTTTAGGAAATGATATAAATTCAAAAGAGGCTAATGAAGTTATGAGCACTTTAAAATCAGCTTTAAATGAATTCTATAAGGGATTTGTTCAAATAAACAGAACTAAACTTGCAGCTTTAATAAGTGATGTTGATATTTTACTAAATGAAATATTACCAAGTCTTATTAATAGCATGAACTATAATGAAAAAGCTATAGTAAATGCAGAAATTCAAAAGCTAAAGTTAGAAAATAATGAGGCTAAAGAAGTTTACAATAAAAAGCAAGTTTCACAAAGTGAAATAGACACAGCTTATGATGAGTTAAAAAATACATTAGATTCATACTATGATGCTGTAAGTGCTGAAACTGCATATAAATCAATGGTACTTTTAGCTAAGGAAAAAGTAGAAAATGCAGTAGTGGGAAATGGAAATGGACAGTATCCTAAGGAAGCTGTAGATGCTTTAAATGAAACTATAAGAATTGCTGAGGAAGGATTTGAAAGTTCTACAAGCTTAGAAGATATTAGAAATATAACAAAGACTTTAAAAGAAGCTATAGATACTTTCGTTGAATCAGTTAATGTAATTGATAAAGCACAATTAGAAGAGATAATATCTTCAATAGAAAGTAAATTAGAAAATGCAGAAGGAGGATATATTCCTAATGCTATAGAAGAACTTAAAAAAGCTTTAGATAAAGCTAAGGAGGTGTTAAACAATGAAGGTGCAAATGAAGAGGATATAAATAAGGCTATTTCTGATTTAACTGAAGCAGAAGCTAATTTTGAACTTTCAAAAGTTCCTAATAAAGATGAATTAAATTCTGAGATAGAAAGAGCATATGATGTTTTAGAAAAACTTAAAGGATTTGAGCATCTTGAAGGAATAAAAATAAAGTTAGAAGAGGCTATTTTAGAGGCTGAAAGAGTTAAAAATGATGAAAATTCATTAAAAGTAGATGTGGATAAAGTTTTAGGTGAATTAAAGATTGTAATAGAAGAAGCTTTAAAAACTATTGATTCCTCAGAAGTTATAGTAAGCCCAGTTAGAGATTTTAAAGCAACTAATATTTCAAAGAAAAATGTAACTGTTCAGTGGAGCGCACCTGAAAATTCATTTGGATTAGAAGGATACGTACTATATAAAGATGGTAAAAAAGTAGCTGAATTAGGAAAAGATGAGACTACCTATAAGTTTAAAGGATTAAATAGACATACTATATATAACTTTAAAATTGCAGCAAAATATAATAATGGAGAGCTTTCTTCAAAAGAATCCATAACTTTAAGAACTGAAAGATAAAATAAAAATTAAATAATTATATTTTTTATATGAAAAGGAGCTGTATTAAAAAGCTAAGTAGAATTAAGTTTAATTTATTTAACTATATTTATACAGCTTCTTTTGTTTTTTATTAGAATTTTATTTTTTA
>OKNJ01000107.1_pt1 | contig 10924 bp, 8 predicted proteins | sample 1612701 | NCBI WGS metagenome assembly OKNJ01 (sample SAMN04436813, study PRJEB24849) | human gut metagenome | biome: human gut; feature: NICU; material: stool | host: Homo sapiens | place: USA: Saint Louis, MO | collected 2011-05-17
AGTTTATACCTAGTAGCTAAATAAATCAAATTTTACCATATTATACTTTAAATATAAAAAATTAAGGATACTTATTTTAAATTAAGTATCCTTAACATATAATTTAATTGATTTTAAATAACTTTACTGCAATGAAATATTTATTACTTAAGTTTTAAATCTATATACTTTGTGTGTTAAATTTAAAATATCAAAGCACTACAGAGCCATCTACAGATAATATTTCTCCACTTATATAACTTGCCATATCAGAGGCTAGGAATAAGAAAGCATTTGCTATGTCTTCTGGCTCTCCAACTCTTCCTAAAGGTACATTTTGAGCTATTTGATCTACTAATTTCTTATCTAAAGCGGCAACCATATCTGTAGCAATAATTCCAGGGGCTACAGCATTTACTCTTATTCCATCCCTTCCAAGTTCCCTTGCTAAAGACTTTGTTAATCCATTTACTGCAAACTTAGATGTAGGATATCCTACTCCTGTTTTTTGTTCATATAAACTTACAACAGAACTAGTATTTAAAATTACTCCATATTTTTTATTTTTCATTATTTCTGAAACAGCTTTGGTGCAATTAAAGATGGCCTTCACATTAATATCAATTATCTTTGAAAAATCCTCATCACTTTGGGTATATATTGACTTATTATCACTAACTCCTGCATTATTTATAAGTATATCTATAGTTCCCCATTTTTCTAAAACCTTATCTACCATTTCTTTTACTTCATTACTATCTAATAAGTTAGGATAAAATCCAATTGCATCATAATTAGGATTAATATGATTTAATTCTTCTAATGCTTTATCCACAGTTTCCTTTCTTGAACCACATAAAGCAACCTTAGCACCATGGTCTAGAAATTTTTTCACAGTAGCAAATCCTATTCCTCTAGTACCACCTGTTACTATAACAACCTTATTTTTTATGCTTTTTGATAAAATATCCATTCTCATCACCTCTTATACATACTATAAATTTAATAATTCTCTTATTTATATAATAATACAATATATATAACTATTATTCTAAATAAGTAGATAAATTTATATACATTTTTTATAGTAACTCTCCATAATGTTTTCTAAATACACTCTTCATTATTGTCGCAAGAACCATATAGCATACTACTATTCCTAACAACCAAGGGAAATAAGTATATGGCAATCTACTCATGCCTAATGAATTTCCTAAAAAAGTGTAAGGAATAATTGTTCCAATAATTATTGATAAGGTTGTAATTGCTAATACTGGTAATGATGCAATACTTTCTATAAATGGAAGTTTAGGAGTACGAATCATGTGTATAACAAGGGTTTGAGACCATAAACTCTCAACAAACCATCCTGTATTAAATACTGAAATAAATAATAAATTATCTACGCCAGGTGCACCATAATGTCCTCCTGCAACGCTTGGACAAATTATGAAAAACATAATAATATAAGTTACTATATCAAAAACTGAACTTGTAGGACCTATCCATATCATAAACTTACCTATTGAGGAAGCATCCCATTTTCTAGGCTTTCTTAAATAATCCTCGTCCATGTTATCCCATGGAATTGAAATACAAGAAATATCATAGATTAAATTTAATGCTAGTATTTGAATAGGTAACATTGGCAAGAATGGTAAGAATACACTTGCTATAACTACAGATAACATATTTCCAAAGTTAGAACTTGCAGTCATTTTAATGTATTTAATTATATTTCCAAAGGTTCTTCTTCCTTCAATAACCCCTTGTTCTAATACCATAAGATCCTTTTGTAAAAGTATTATATCTGCAGATTCTTTAGCAATATCTACTGCTGTATCCACTGAAATTCCTACATCGGCTTCACACATTGCTGCTGCATCATTAATTCCATCTCCCATGAAACCAACAGTATGTCCATTTTCACGAAGTATTCTAACTATTCTAGACTTTTGACTTGGACTAAGCTTTGCAAAAACATTAATTTTTTCAACTTTTTTCTTTAATTCCTCATCATCCATTTCACTTATTTGTGATCCTAAAAGAATATTTTCTACTTCTATTCCAACTTGTTTGCAAATGCATTTTGTAACCCCATCATTATCTCCTGTTAAAACTTTTACTGATACTCCATTTTCATTAAGAGCTTTAATTGCAGATAATGTAGATTCCTTTGGTGGATCTAAAAAAGCAAGATATCCCATTAAAACCATATTAGATTCATCAGCTACTGAAAAAACACCCTCTACAGAAGGATTAGTTTTTTGTGAAACTGCAATGACACGCATACCTTGACTATTTAATCTCTCAACTATTTCTAATATCTCTTTTTTTATTTCCTCTGTTAAACTTTCAACTTTTCCTCTATATTCTACCTTTGAAGAAATTTTTAGCATTTCTTCAACTGCCCCTTTAGTAATTAGTTGAGTTTTACCTTTCTTATCTTTTATTACAACGCTCATTCTTCTTCTATTAAAATCAAAAGGTATTTCATCAACCTTAGTATATTTTTCTTTTAAATAACTAAGATTTAATTTGTTAGCTTCATCTATTATTGCTAAGTCCATAAGATTTTTTAATCCTGTTTGGAAAAAGCTATTTAAAAAAGCATGTCTAAGAACTCTTTCATTTTCATTTCCTTGAACATCAAGATGATATTGTAAGACAATTTTATCCTCAGTTAATGTTCCTGTTTTATCAGTACAAAGCACATCCATAGCTCCAAAATTTTGCATTGAATTTAAACTCTTTACAACAGTTTTTTTCTTTGCCATTTTAACAGCACCCTTTGCAAGGTTTGTTGTAACTATCATAGGTAACATTTCTGGAGTCAAACCCACTGCAACTGATAATGCAAATAAAAATGATTCACCCCAATCTCCTTTAGTTAATCCATTTGCAAAAAATACAACTGGCACCATGCACATCATGAATTTAATTAATAACCAAGAAACTGAGTTTACTCCTTTTTCAAAACTAGTGACAACTTTGTCATTAGTAATTGTATTTGCCATAGAACCAAAGTAAGTATAATCTCCAGTTGAAATTACAATACAAATCGCAGAGCCACTTATTACATTACTTCCCATAAAGCCTAGATTTGTACTTTCTAAAGGACTATTTATATTAGAATTTATTTCTTTACTAAACTTTTCAACTGGTTCACTTTCACCTGTTAATGAAGCTTGACTAACAAATAAATCCTTAGAAGATATTATTCTTACATCTGCTGGAATCATATCTCCTGCAGATAAATAAACTATATCTCCTGGTACAATTTGTGAAAGCTCAATTTCTTTTTTACCTCTTCTTTCAACTGTAGCTGTTGTTTTTATCATATCCTTTAATTTTTCAGCTGAATTATTAGATTTGCTTTCTTGAACAAACTTTAATATTCCACTAATAGTAACCATTGTGATTATTATTACTACTGTGCTATAGGACCTATCCTTTGGAGCTTGTAAAATAATATCTGTAAATGCTGATATTATTGCAAGAATAAAAAGTACAACTGTAAATGGATTAACAAAGGATTCAATAAGTCTTTTTAAAACTGAATCACCCTTTTCATGTGAAATTACATTTTTGCCATATTTACGAATTCTTCTTTCAACTTCTTCTTTGCTATATCCACTTAAAGTATTTTTCATTTCCTTTAATAAATTTTCTTTGCTCATCTTGCTTGCTTTTATTAATCTTTCATTGATTAAAACTTCACTTATAACTTTTTGTTCTGTTCTCTTTTTCATCCTTCTTACCTCCTAATTTTCTAAATAATTTTTAGGAAGTAAAGACATTGTACAGGACAAAAGTATACTTTTACCTTATTTAATTATATTAAGCTAAGCAAAAAATGGCAGTAAGAATATGAAATAAAATATTCTTAAAGCATTTTTTATAAAAAGTACTTCGCCTGTGACTTTTATGCCTCTACTACTCCCCGTATCCATTACTACCACCTCAACTTTCTTAAAATAATTTCAAATAATTTTTGACTTAAATATAAAAATCCTTACCTAAAATTAGGTAAGGATTAAATTCAAACAAAATAAACCTATAAGCAAAAAATTCGCTTAAGTATAATATCGTTCAAGTTTTAGCTTCACTGGGCAATGAAATTGCATTAGATTATGCCTTGTTTCTCGACATAGCCTGCTAACCTTCTCATAGTGTCTCCACTATTTTGCGGCAGCAATCCGTATCCCGGTGGTAACCTCACCTACCGATTAATATTCTATTGTTAATTTTATTCTATGCAATAAATTTCAAAGTGTCAACCCTACAAACTATTTTAATAAATATAATTTTCTAGTTTATTTTGAGCTTTTCATTGTTTTATTTAAACTTTATGAAATTTTTTATTCCTTTTAATAAAATTAGCCGAAATAATAATATAAACTAATAAAAACATAAATGTACCTAATGCACCTATAAAGTCAAACTGTTCCATGGCATACTTCCCTAATATTATTTGATAATAAATCCATGAAAATGAAAATACTAAACCTGGTGTCCAAAACAACAAATTTAAAACAGGATTTTTCTTCCCAATAATCCATTTTACTTTCCCATCTTCTCCACAAGTAGCCTTCATACAAACAGATAATAAAGCAAATATTAAAATTTGAACTGCTAGTAGCATGTAATTAATTCTATTTAAAAGATATTTTTTATCATTTATAATTAAAAGATTATAATCTTTAGAAGAATATTTAACTTTCACTTCATCTCCAACAAAGTCAACTAAGTCTTTATCAATTTTATTTAACTTTGCAGGAACATCAATCTCTTGTCCGTAAACCTTTATCCTTACAACGGGAGTATATGATTTTGACTTAAACTTTCCCGAATTAATCTTTTCATTAAAAGTTATTAACTTTCCTGTTGTTTCTACTCCCTTAAACTCAAGATAAGCTATTTTATACAAATCAGATGCAATTGTATAAATAATTAGTACAGACACTAAACTTACAACTAACTTTAAAAACCACACTTTAACCTTATTATTTTCCATTGTTATCCCCTTAATTATTTTATAAGTTTTTTTAAAATCTCAATTTCTTCCCTATTTATATATCTCCACTTTCCATATTCTATGTCTTCAAGAGTTATATTAAGAATTCTAATTCTCTCTAACTTAACTACATTAAAGCCAAAAACCTTGCTCATTCTTCTTATTTGTCTATTTAACCCTTGAGTTAATATTATTGAATAGGTATTTTCATTTATTCTCTTTAGTTTACAAGGTTTTGTTACTTGTCCTAATATTTCAACACCACGCTCCATCTTTTCAATAAAATCATCATAAAAAGGTTGATCTAAGGTTACTATATATTCCTTTTCATGGTTATTTTCTGCTGCTAAAACTTCATTTGCTAAATCTCCATCATTAGTTAAAATTATTAATCCTTGAGAGTCCTTATCTAGTCTTCCTATTGGAAAAACATAATCATCTATCCCTAAGTAATCTATTATATTATCCTTAACTTCTTCTGCAGCAGTACATACAACTCCTACAGGCTTATTAAGTGCTATATAAATCTTTTCCTTTGGAACTAATGGTTTTCCATCTAAAAGTATTTCATCACTTAATTCAACCCATTGCCCCTCAATACATGGCTTGCCATTAACAATAACCCTTCCCTCTCTAATAATTTTATTAGTTTCTTTTCTAGAGCATATCCCAAAATTGCTAAAAAGCTTGTTTATTCTCATTAGTAATTATAAACATTCCTTCCTAAAGTTAAATTCTTATTTATATTAGTTCTAAATTCATCTGCTTAATTATAACAGAATTACTGAATAACTTTCAAAACTAATATACCAGAAAAAAATATGTAAAAATTAAAGGAACTAACATAATTTATTAGTTCCTAAAATCAAGTTAGTTAACATTAATTTTAAATTAACTATTCAAAAAATTTATAATAAAATCTAACTTAATGTGACGAGCGTTTACGAGTGCAAATCGTAAAATTCAAAGAATTTATAATAAAATCTAACCTCAATAATTATTTTTTATTTTAAGAAAATTAACTATTCCCAATAGATATACTCCTATTATCAACAAAGATAATATTAAGGTTCCCGAAGTAAAACCTAGCCCATTATATTTTAATGTAATAAAGCCATAGTAAAAACTAAGAAATGTCCCTATAACTCCTGGCAATCCTGAAATCAAAAATATTACTTTATTCTTTGTAGGAACATTAAAGGTTAATTCTCTTCCTCTATATGTTTCTACAGACATTTGACTTAGCATAACCATTAATAAAAAAAAGCCAACAACTACTAAAGAATTAGATATCTCATATAACCAAAATAGTTTATCATCTATTATTACCTTAGATGGAGTATTTTTCAAGTAACTAACCTTAACATCTAATCCTATTATATCTAATTCTTCATTTAAGGAATTCATTGTTACAGGAACCTGTACAATTTCCTTTCCATCAAAAAATTCAATTATAGGGATATACTTATAAGAACTCCCTCTTCCACTTCTGCTACTTCTTTGAATAAAATCATATGCAACTATTTTTGCCTCTGCAATTTCTCCCTTAGCTTTAATATACAGTAACTCCATTACTGGATTTAAGGAGTTTAAAACAAAAACAACTCCAAATATAAGAAATATTATCCCACTATTTTTTCTTTCTAATTTCATAAATTTCCCCTTTTCATATTCAACTATAATTTTAATAGTACTATTTCCCTCTTACTACTATTAAAATTCTGTTATCTATAAATCCCTTAAAATTCCCTAAATAATAGTTTCTTTCTAAGATAAAATTATCCTTTTTTTCTTTAGTAAAAATATTTATTTTAACCAAATTTTAAAAATTAGTTTATATATTGCAAATAGTAGTTTATAATGTAATTATAGTATATTTAAATTTTAATAACATACTTTAGGAACGTATGGTTATACTATAAACTTTTCGGATTTTCTGTTAGCCTGTTTTTTATATTGTATTTTTAAAGTAAACAACCTTCTTTGCTTTAAAAATAACTTGGATGATTTTTATGTATAAATAAGATTAATTTTAGTCTTATTTCTTTAAACTCTCTAACTTGGTTTGCCACCAACTACAGATAATGGTAAGATTAGAAAAAAAGCTAAGATGTTTAAATTATCAAGAGTAAATTTTAATAATTATCAAAAAAACTTATTTCTAATATAATATATATATGTAGTATGTTAGAGTAAAATTATAGGGATATGAAAATTCATATCCCTATAATTGTTTATATATATCAGCATAATTAACTTTAAGTTGTTCTTTAAGTTCTTTATTTTCTTCTTCAAGTCGTTTGATTTTTCTCTTTAAACTTGCAATAATAGCGTCCTTGTTATTATCATCCATCTCTCTTTTTACTTGTGATGGAGTAGGAACTTGTGATTGTTGATTTCTTAAAGTTTCAATACGCTCTCTAATATCTTTATTATCATACAAAGTTTTTTTAGTAACTCCACTTTCATTTGAAACACTATTGAAATTAATAGCCTTTTGAGCCTTTATAAGTCTTTGTATTGCTTTATCTACCTTTTCTTGAGTTATAGCCTTACGTTTACTATGTAACTCCTTTAAATGCTCTGTACGGTTGTAATTACTCATTTAATGCACCTTCTTTTTTTAACTTATCTAATCTACTGTAAATCATACTTCCTTGTGATATTTTAGAATAAATATTTTCATATAACTTTAATAACTCTTCATTTTCGTTTATCATTTCAGTTCTATTATACATTTTAGCATTTTCAATCATAGTTTTAGTTGAATTTATTAGTATCTCGTACTTAATAGTATCACCTTCAAATGCTCCAACACATAAGTCTTTGCACGGATTTCCATTATTACAAGTTAAGCAAGGCGGTTGTTTAGCGTAACTACATTTTCCATTTTTCCTTTGCATACAAGTACCATAAGGTGTATCAAGAGCATTTAACTTGTGGTTAGTATATAGCATATCTATAATATCAGAAGGTATTTCTCCATCATTTTCTTCTTTTAATTTATCACTTTCATCAAAACTAAATATGCCTTGCTTTACTGCATTATCAAATACTTTTCTTTTGGTATCATCAAGCAATTTTGCATACCTCATAGTCATTTCTGGTGAAGCATGAGCCAATAATTCTTGAACAGTAAGTATATCAGCACCACCATTTAACATCTTAATAGCATAAGTATGCCTAAATGAGTGATTTTTAAAGTGATATCTCTTTCCAAGTTCATCAGTTATATTACAATCTACAGCTAATATATTAAGTTTGTCTTGAACCCAACTTTGACTATATGGTTTACCTTTTCGAGAGCCTTTGTATCTAACAAATATATAATTTTCAGGGTTGCTATCTTCATTACTATATTTCTTAGCATTATTAATTAAAACTGCTAACATATTAGCAAGTTCATCATCAATAGGTATTCTATGACCTTCTACATAAGTTTTTTCAATATCTGTTTCCACCCAAAATTTGTTGTTTAGTTTAACTAAGCAATCTTGATTTAAACCTAAAACATCTGATATTCTAAGTCCTGTTTTAAACATTGTATAAACTACTGGGATAACTTCTTTATGCAGATTATTTAGGTTATCGAATAACTGCTCTAATACAAAGTCGGGTACATAATCAATTTGTTCTATGGACTTTTTAGGCACTTTGGGTTTATCTTCTGGAAATATCAAAACTCTAACATTTTTTATAGGAGCAATATCATATTCTCTAAGTTGAATATCTGATAAAAACTTTTGAATTGTAGATAATGCCATTACTAAATAACTTTTAGGGTTTGCATTTTTTTGAGTTAAGTTTTCTTTAACATATATGTTTAATGATTCTATATATTTTTCTATATGATGTCTTTCTAAGCCTTTTAAATCATTCCAAGTAGGTTCTAAATCACATATGTAATTTATGAAATTCGGAATATACTTAAGATAATTACGTGCTGTGCCCCAAGAAAATTTATTATTAGAAATCAACCTTTGTTTTATATATTTTTTTAATTCTTCTCTAATTTTAATGTTGTTTATTTTAGCAAAATTAGCATAGTAATCATTAATTGATTTATTATAAGTTACTCCATATTGCTCTAAATTTCTAATATCCCATATATCTTTTTCCCATTCTTCTCGTTCATCAGTTAATTTATCAAACCAATTTACTATATTTCCTAAAAATAGTGCTATGGCAGTTTTTCCTAATACATCTTTTCCTCTAAGTTTAGAACCATAATTATATCTTGCTATAGTAGTTATATTATTACTATTTAACCAATCTATCCATTGAATATTTGCTTTTTCTAAATCTAATTCTTTAAATGAGTTTATATTAGGATATTTTTCGTTTATAAATTCAGCCAATCGTTTAATAGACTGCATTTGACCCATTAAAACTGATTGCAAATTCCATTCATCAGAAAATAATTTATTATATACTATAAATTTCATTTCTTTATTTATATTTTCATTATTAAATTGAAATGAAATATTTTTATTCCCATATTTGTAGTCTTCAACCTGTTTTTTAAATTGTTCTATACCAGCAAAAAACTCTATATGCCATTTATTGTTTTCTAAAAAGTAAGTTGTTGGTATTTCTGCATATGATACTGTTTTATCCTTATTCACTTTCTTTTCAGTATACTTTGATAGAGTTTCGGTTAATTTATCGTTAGAATTATTTACTGTATCGTGCTTAAAAATACTTGTTATATTACTTGTCATTAGTATCCCCCTTAGTTATTTTAAATGATGGTTGTGCTATCTCCCAATTAGACCTTATATCTTCATCAGAAGGATGTAAGTACATATTCATAGTAGTTTGTATCTGTGAGTGCCCTAAACGTTCTTGTACCTGTTTTATATCTTTTGTAGTTTGATAATATATAGTAGCATGAGTATGTCTGAAAAGATGTGCGTGAACATCTATTCCAGTTTTCTTTTTAAGTCTTTTAAATAAATCACTAACATCTTGATATTCTAAAGGTTTACCTTTATTTGCCCCTCTTAATTTCACAAAAACAAAATTAGTATCTATCTCTAATTCATCTAAAACCTCATAAGCATAGTCGTCAAATAAATCTATTAGCTCTTGTGATATATGTATTGTTCTTTCTCCTGACTTTTGACTTGCTCCATTAGAAAGTTCCCCTCTATCTACTAACTTAATTCTATGTCCGTTGTTATGGTCAAATATAATATCTTCTATAAATAAAGATAAGGCTTCGCCTATTCGGAATCCTGTTTCAAACAACAACTTTATTAAAAATTCATCTCTAATATTAGTTGTTGCATTATATACCTTTTGTATTTCTTCTTTTGTTAGAATTTTTATCTTATGTCTCGGTTCTTTGATTTTTAATATATTCTTACTTGATGGTTTATCTTTATTTACATGATATAGAAAGTCCTTATAGTGTCTGTTACCACCAGTAAATACTTGTTTCATAAGTTTATCAACCATATCGTTACCTATTTCTTCTGTTCTATATATATAATCATAGAAGTTTGTTACAACTGTTATAGTTAAGTTAACTGTTTTTTCCGTTCTCTTTGCTTTAGTTGGCTTAAAATTAACTATCTTGTTACTTTCATATGGATTTCTAAGCCATCCTACAAAGTCAGAAAGTATATTTATATTAACATTCCTATAATCAATATCTATTTCTTTTAAATATTCAAAATATAGTTTTAAAGAGTAGCAGTAGGTCTTTTGAGTATTAAAACTCTTTTCACTATTATCTATATATTTGAGATACTTTGCTACTGGTAATATTGGGATTCCTTTATCATCTACTAATAGATATCTTCTCTGATTATTCTCTAACTTAACTTCTTGTACCTTCATCCTTTCTTCTCCTTTTCTTTAGTATCTTGATATATTATATACTATCTAAACTACTTTGTCTTACTATATTTATTAATTATAGTA
>OKNJ01000116.1_pt1 | contig 10309 bp, 9 predicted proteins | sample 1612701 | NCBI WGS metagenome assembly OKNJ01 (sample SAMN04436813, study PRJEB24849) | human gut metagenome | biome: human gut; feature: NICU; material: stool | host: Homo sapiens | place: USA: Saint Louis, MO | collected 2011-05-17
TCCTTCCTCTCTTTTGTTTATTGTTTTACTTTTAATTTTATATAAATATTTAATAGAATTCCAAATGGAATTGCACATATTGTAAGGTTCTTTTTCGGTGACTTTTTTATAAAATTATAATCTTTAATCATTAATGAACTAGAAACATAATGTATACATTCTTTAAATTTATACTTAATTGATGTATTTGGTATTTTTAAATTTTCTAATCTAAAAAAACACCATCCCTTTGGATTTTTACGATACTGTCTCAACATATTTTTAGAAGATCCATCATCCATATACTCAACAATACACACAACTTCATTTATAAGTGCAAGTTCATAATTTTCATCAAGTTTTTTATATTTATAATCTAAACCTACATATTTTTCATCTTTAAATTCTGGATAAGGAAAATTCCTAATTAAATCTGTTCTATATATAAACTTCTTGTCTCCACGTACTCCATATTTATGATATATATCAAAATATTTAGCTTTCTTTAAATCTTCTGGAAACTTAGACCCTATTACTTTTCTATCTTCAAAAACATTCAAAGCTCCAATTCCAGCTATATTTTCATTTCTAACTTTTTTCCACTCAGAAACTATTATTTCTACAGCATCATCAGTCATATAATCATCAGAATCTATACAAACGTTTAATTCTGTATCTATGTTTTCATAAGCTGTATTGTGAGCAGTATGCATACCACCATTTTCTTTGTAAATATATCTTATTTCAAAATCAACTTCTTCTTGCCACTTTAAAATCAAATTTTTAGTACCATCAGTTGAACCATCATCGACTACAAGCCATATAAAATCCTTACTTGTTTGCCTTTTTAAACTTTCATAACACTTATGTATTGTATATGCCCTATTATAGGCTGGTGTAAAAATTGTAAGTGTCTTTTTCATTCTATATTTCTCCTTAATCATCTAGTATCCATCCAATATATCCCTCTGTTGCTTTCAAAGATTTCTTTACTATTCCAGGATTACCTATTACTATTGAATTGCTAGGAACATCAAAATTAATATAAGATCCTGGTGCTATAAGTACATTATCTCCAATTTTAATTTTACCAACTATAGTAGAATTTGCACCTATCCACACCTTATTTCCTATAACTGGTGCACCTCTCTTACCCCCTCTGTTTTCTTGCCCTATTAAAACTCCTGCTGTAACATTAACGTTATTTCCAATTACAGTATTGGGATTAATAATAATAGCTCCCCTATGATCTATCTTAAATCCCTTTCCAATTTGGGCTACATTAGAAATTTCAAATCCAAACTTTAAATTAAGTCTATATAATATTAATCTATAAAATACATACTTTAATTTATTCCTATTTCTAAAATAATTACACTTTCTATGAATATAAATAAATTTAAAATTTGGATTTATTAATAAATTCTTAATTAATGCTTTCTTAGTTATCCCATCTCCCCATCTACTCAAATCAGAATTAATTATATTTTTCAAATCATCATTCATAATTTTCTCCTAACAAATATTTAAAGCAAATTATCATATATTTCTTCTGCTTTACTTACATATTCATCTATATTATAATTATTTTCAATATATCTAAATGCCTCATTTCCAAATTTATTTTTTAATTCTAAATTTTCTTTTATAAATTTTAATTTTAAAAAAAATTCATTAAGACTGTTATTCACTAAAAATCCAGTGTACCCATCTAAAATAACTTCACCTATACTTCCAACATTCATACTTACAACAGCTTTCTTAAATGCCATCGCTTCTAATAGTACCATAGGTAACCCTTCATATAGTGAAGGCAAGAAAAATATATCTATTATAGGATAAAACTTATAAATATCAGACTGGAATCCTACTAAAATAACTAAATCTTCTAAACCTAATTCTCTAATAAGATTCTTTACTTCATACTCTTGTGAGCCATTCCCAACAATAAGTATTCTACAATCACTAAAATCTTCTTTATGTTTTGCAAACTCTTCTATAAAAGGTATAATTCCCTTTTGTTCATCTAACCTTCCAATAAATCCAAGTATAGTTTTATCTCTAGGAATATTAAACTCCTTAATAACTTCTTCACTTTTACTTAAATCAACTTTCGTTATTTCTTCAATATCCATTGCGTTAGACAATATTGAGGTTTTAAGCTCTTCAAAGTAATTCGTGTTTTCTTTATAAAAATCATAAACTATTTTTCCACAAGTTATGTTATAGTCATATCTCGGTCTTAAAAACTTATCAATTTTCTTATTAAAATTATTTCCTTTAAGCCAAGGATAACAATTGTGAATATGTGATATTACTTTAACATCTAATCTATATAATTTCTTAACTAAATAAGCATTTAATGAGGCATTATTATCATGAGCATGAAGTATTTTTATATCATTTTCTTTAATAATCTTCTTTAATCCATTTAAAGTACTAAATATTTTCTTATTAGAAAACCTAAGAGAGTAACTCTTTATACCATTCTTCTCAAAAACTTCTTTTAAATTATTCCCACCACAAACTGCCACAGGCTCATATCCCTTCATATTTTTACATATTAAAAGCGCCATTTTTTCAGCCCCACTCAACTTATTCATTGGTAATATATGCAAACACCTTTTCAAAACTATATCCTCCTATTTTAAAGAACCATAAATACTTTTTAATTCTTTAACTACATTTTCAATATCATATAACTCAATATATCTTACACCATACTCATAATCACTAAATTTGTAGGCTTCATATACTTTTTCTCTACTTTTATCATCTAAATAATATCTTTCAATTGCTTCAGCTGTTTCTTTAAAACTTCCAATATTAACCAAAGTTCCAATATTATCATTACAAACAAGATCTCTGCATCCTCTAACATTAGTAGCAATAACTTTTTTCCCATTGGCCATAAGTTCCATTATATTTCTTGGAAGTCCCTCTCTATAAGAAAGAAGTATTCCTATATTACTTATATTAATCAGTTCATTAACATCTGTTCTAAATCCTAATAACTTAAAGTTATTTTTTAATCCTCTATTATTAATTTCTTGTTGCAATTCTTCAAACTTATGCCCTTCTCCTACAGATATAGCTTTTATATTAGGGTATTTATCCTTTAAAAGTTCAATTGCTTTTATAAGCTGTATCTGATTTTTGTTTTCATTAAGTTCTGCAATCATAATTACAACAAAATCATCTTTTTCTAACCCTAATTCTTTTCTCTTAGATTCTTGTTTTTCTTTACTTAATGGTTTATACTGATTTAAATCTAATCCTACTCCATTAACCAAGTAACATTTCTTAGGATTTAACTTTGTCTTTGTTATTTCATAATCTTCTTTATTAATATTAATAGTTACATCAGTTAGCTTAGCCATCACCTTTTCTATTGGATAATATATAATCCACCCAAGCTTTGGCCCACCTTTTAAAAAGTGATATCCATGAGCTGTATATATTGTTTTTAATTTAGGAAATCTTATCTTTAATAATCTTCCATAAATAGATGCAACAGGAGTATGAACATGAACAATATCATATTTATTTTCTTTTTGAAGCTTTATAAGTTCTTTAAAGGCTTTAATATTTCCAAAACTTAATGGACTTCTACTAAACGGGATATTAAATATTTTTACACCTTTATTAATTAATACTTGATCAACTTTCTTATCTACACAAGTTGCACAATCTACTTTGTATCCATTTTCTAATAACATCTCTATGTGAGGTACTAAAAAAGCGTTTATAGTTCTACTTACCGTTGTTATATATAATATTTTTTTCATCTACTCAAACCTTCCTAAAAAACTACTAAATATTAATCTCCTAAAATAATTCTTAAAATTACTTTAACTATTAACTATTCTTGAAGGTATTCCTACATTAGTTGTAAACTTGTCAATATCCTTAACAACCACTGCACCCGCTCCCACTATAGCTCCTTCACCTATTACTTTACCTTGAATAACAGTAGATCCAGATCCCATTAATACACCTTCTTCAAGGATATCGTGCCCTGAAACATTAATATTCCAAAGAAGTGAAACATAATCCTTTATTATTGAATCATGACCTATACCACATTTAGGACTTACTATTACATGATTGCCTACTATAATATTAGTAGTCATAATAACGAGCGGGTAAATCACAGTACCTTCACCAATTTTCACTGAATCATGAATAAATACATCTGGATGGATTATTGTTGCAAATTTAAAGTTTTCTTTTAATTTTTCTGCAATAGATTTCTTAATTTTATAATTAGCTATTGCTATAACTATATATGGCTTTATATCTTGATTTTTAAATTTTTCTAAAATACTTAAACCACCTAAAACCTTATATCTATTTATTTCAGTTCCCCATAAACTTTCATCATCGTCAACAATACCCATTATATTCCACTTAGGTGTTTTAATGTTAATTTGTTCTATTATAAAAGCAACTTCTTTACCTACTCCCCCAGCTCCAATAATGATAATATCCTTCATAATTCACCTCAAATCTAACAACTATTTCATTCTATTTATTTGGTAATACTAATTGCTTCCGTTAAAGTATTCCATCGTTGCTTGTCCATCTTGACTTATCCCTTCTCTTTTAAATACTTTATAAAAAGTTAAAAAGAATATCTTTAAGTCTAGTTTTAAGCTCCAATTTTCTACATAATAAACATCAAGTTCAAACTTTTCACTCCATGTAATATTATTCCTTCCATTAACTTGTGCCCAGCCTGTTAATCCTGGTAAAACTTCATGTCTTCTTATTTGTCTTTCATTATATAAAGGCAAATACTTTACTAATAATGGTCTTGGTCCTATCAAACTCATATCACCTTTTAATATATTTATAAGTTCTGGCAATTCGTCTATACTTAAACTCCTCAGTATTTGTCCAACTTTTGTTAACCTTAGCTCATCTGGAAGTTGATTACCTTCTTTATCTACTGCATCCTTCATAGTTCTAAACTTAATCATTTCAAACTCTTTATTATCTTTTCCAATTCTTTTTTGTTTGAAAAATATTGGACTTCCTAAATTAATTCTTATTAATATTGCACATATAATCATAATTGGAGATAAAACTATAAGACCACCTAATGATGCAATAATATCAAAAGTTCTTTTAATAAATAATCTAAATTTATTCATTTAAATCACCTAAACTAAAACTTCTTTTTTTCTATCTATTTCATTTATCTCTTTTTGAAACAAATTTTTTATAATTTTTATAACTCTATCCATATCATGATCACTCATTTTTGTATCAGATGGTAAACACATTCCCCTATTGAATATATCTTCTGATACACTTACCTCATCTTCATCATTATGTGAATAGAAATCATATTCTTTATAATATGGTTGTATATGCATTGGTTTCCATATCGGTCTTGATTCTATATTTTCTTTTTCTAAAGCTAATATAATATCAAGTGGTTTAACCTTAGACTTTTCATTTAATGTTATTGTTGTTAACCAATAATTAGGTTCTCCATACTCACATACTGGCATCATTTCTATATCTTTTATATCTTTAAAAGCTTCTTTATAAGATTCAAAAATTTCTTTTTTCTTAGCTATTCTATCTTCTAAAACTCTAAGTTGGCCTCTTCCTATTCCTGCTACTATATTACTCATTCTATAGTTATAACCAAGTTCTGTGTGTTCATAGTGTCTAGCTTTATCTCTAGCCTGTGTACTCCAAAATCTTACCTTAGCTATTCCTTCTTTATTATTAGAAACTAACATACCTCCACCAGAAGTAGTTATTATCTTGTTTCCATTAAATGAATATATTCCATATTCTCCAAATGTTCCACTATGCTTTCCTTTATAAGTGGCTCCTAAAGATTCTGCTGCATCCTCTATTATTGGAACATTATACTTTTTACATATTTCAATAATTTTGTCCATATCAGCACTTTGTCCATAAAGATTAACTACTATTACAGCCTTAGGCATTTCTCCTTTTTCTTCATAAGCTTTAAATGCTTTTTCTAAGGCAACTGGTGACATATTATGGCTTTCTGGTTCAGAATCTATGAATACAGGAATTCCACCTTCATAAATTATTGGATTACAACTAGCCGCAAAAGTTAAACTTGAACAAAAAACCTTATCTCCTTTTTTAACTCCCAAAGCCTTTAACGCCATATGTATAGCTGCCGTCCCTGAAGCTAAGGCAGCCCCCGTCTTACTTCCAACATATTCTGATAATTCTTTTTCAAAACCATCTACATTTGCTCCTAAAGGCGCTATCCAATTTGTATCAAAAGCTTCCTTAACAAAGACTTCTTCTAATCTTCCCATATGAGGAGATGCTAAATAAATTCTCTTATTTTCTTCTGACACTTTTATCACTCCATATCTAATTAATCTATAAAGTAGTTGCTACTTCTAACTTAGAAGAATCTACTTCATTTTTCTCTTTTTTATCTAATCTATTGTATGTTGGAACAAATTCTTCTATTTTATCTCTTATATCATCACCTGTTTCAAATCTACTTATATTAATAAGTTCTTCTATATTTGTTTTTATATCCTCAAAATCAAAATCTCCAGGTTTTCCAATAAAAATCTTCTCATGCTTTGTTTCCGTTAATCCTTCTTCATCCATTAGAAGCTCTTCATAAAGCTTTTCGCCAGGTCTTAATCCAACTATTTTAATATCTATGTCTTCAAAAGGTTCATATCCTGAAAGCTTTATTAGATTCTTTGCTAAATCATATATTTTAACTGGTTTACCCATATCTAGGACAAATATTTCTCCTCCTTTAGCATAGGCTCCTGCTTGAAGAACTAACTGAGTTGCCTCAGGAATAAGCATAAAGTATCTTGTTATATACTTATTAGTTAAGGTAACTGGTCCTCCCTCAGCTATTTGCTTTTTAAATAGAGGAATTACTGAGCCATTGCTTCCAAGAACATTTCCAAATCTAACAGCAACAAAATCTGTTTTGCTTTTTTTATTTATAGCTTGTATTATCATTTCACACATTCTCTTAGTTGCTCCCATTACATTAGTTGGGTTAACAGCCTTATCTGTTGAAATTAATACAAATTTTTCTACTCCATACTTATCTGCACACTCTGCAGTATTTAAAGTTCCTCCAGCATTGTTTTTTATTGCCTCCCCAGGGCTTGTCTCCATTAAAGGGACATGCTTGTGTGCTGCCGCATGGAATACTACTTGTGGTTTAAAACTTCTAAAAATAGAATCCAACTTTTCCTTATCCCTCACAGAAGCTATTATTACTTGCTTCTTAAGCTCTGAATGAGTTCTATTTAATTCCATTTCTAAATCATAAGCATTATTTTCATAAATATCTAAAATCATTAATTCCTTTGGATTAAAATTAGCTATTTGTCTACAAAGTTCTGAACCAATAGATCCCCCTCCACCAGTTACTAAAACTCTTTTATTATTTATATAATTAGCTATTTCATCCTTACTAAGCTTAACCTCTTCTCTACCTAAAAGATCTCTTAAATCAACATCTCTCATTTTAGTTAGGTTAACCTTACCACCTATCATTTCATAAACTCCAGGCATTATTTTAACTTTAACCTTAGTTTCATGACAGGCTTCTATTATCTTTTTCTTTTCATCAGAAGTTATTGATGCTATAGCTATTAAAATCAAATCAACTTTTTGATTTTCAACAATATTTTTTATATCATTTCTATTTCCTAAAACTTTTACTCCATTTATATAAGTTCCAAGCTTACTTCTATCATCATCTATAACTCCTATAGGCTTAAATCCAGCTCCCGTTTCTCTTTTCATTTCATTAATAACTAATCTTCCACAAGAACCTGCTCCAACTATTAAAACATTTTTTTGTGATTCAATACCCTTTAATGTTCCATAGATTACAAGCCTTCTATACATTCTAAAAGAAAGCCTAAATCCTATAGTAAATACCATTGTTAATATTCCTGCTGATAAAGTTACCATCACAGGAATTCTAGGATTTATGAATAACATAATAATAAGATTTATTAAACATCCTACTATACATGCCGCAACGCCTTTCATAACTTCATCTAACCCTGCAAAACTCCAAAGACTTTTATACATCTTAAATAATTCAAATAAAATAACATATATTACTACTATAAGAGGTATCCATTTAAAATATAAATTCCATTGTTCTACTGGAATATCACCTAATACTGGTCCATTAAAGGCAAATCTAACTAACATACTAAAAATATAAGCTATATTTATAAGTACTATGTCAATTAGTGCCAATAAAATCACTTTTATTTTGCTTATTTTAGACATTTTTCCCCCTTAACCAATAACCTCAAATTAAAAAATCAATTAAAACTTAATTATATAAAGTTTATTCACCTCAAATAGAAGCTTAACTTCTTAATGAATAATAAATTCCTATATTTGATTATGTCTTTTCTTTTTTTTTCTTTTATTCCCTTCAATAGAATAATAGTACCCATAGTACTCATATTCATTATGATTCTTGTAGTCAAACTTATTTAATATACATCCAATTATATTTGCATTTACTTTAACTAATCTATCTTTAGCAATCTTTATAAGATTACCATCTACTTCATTTGAAGCCGCTACTAGTATTACGCCATCAGAATAAGTTGATACTATTCCTGCATCACTTACTATCCCTATTGGAGGAGTATCTATAAACACATAATCAAAATGCTCTTTTGTTTCTTCTACAAAACTTCTCATTCTATTAGAATTTAAAATCTCAGCTGGATTATTTGGTATATTCCCTGTAGTAAGAACCTTTAAATTCTTAACTTCAGTATTTTGTACACACTGATTAAATGTTTTATTTCCAATTAAAACATCTGTTAATCCTATTGTATTGCTTAATCCAAATATTCTATGTATACTTGGATTTCTTAAATCACAATCTATTATTAACACCTTCTTATTTTCTAGATTTCCAAAAACAGCTCCAATATTAGAAATCATTGTGCTTTTGCCTTCACTAGGCTTAGAACTTGTTATAGCTATAACATTTAAATTCTTATCTAAATTTGAAAATTGAATATTTGTTCTCGTATTTCTATAAGCTTCTGAAACTTGAGATTTTGGATTTCCAATTATAGTCACATTTCCTTCATATTTCTTTCTTTCTTCTTCTCCTTCAAAAGGAATAACTCCAAGTAATGAAGTATCCAAAGTATCTTCTAATTCTTCTGGTGTTTTTACTTTATTATCAAAATAATCTAGTAATAAAACTACAAATATCGCTATTGCTACTCCTATAATTCCTCCTAAAACTAAATTTTTAAACTTATTTGGACTTATTGGTTTAGTTGGTGTTAAAGCTTCATCTATAACTTGTACCCCATCTATTTTAGTAATTTTTTCTAATTCATTCCCAAATACTACCGGAACTTCATTTGCAATTTCTCTAGCTACTTTTGGATCTGTATTTCTAACGGTAATATTCATTACCGGCCCACTAATTGATCTAATATCTATAGAATTACTTATTACACTATAATTATCTTCTAAGTTTAAATTTTTCTTAATTTCTTCTGCTACTTTTCTAGATTTAACAATTGGTTTATATGTCTCCCCTAACAATTGACTGTAATTTATATCCTCTTTTGTTATTTGGGATTGTTTACCTAATAAATTATTAATCATTATGGTAGTTTGTGCTTCATATATTGGTGTTGTAAAGAAGAATGTTTTTATACCAATAACTAATATTGATAATGCAACTATTGCTACTACTATCTTTATTCTCTTTCGTATAAGTTGAATATATTCTCTAAGTTCAATCTTTTGTTCCATAAAACTCCTCCATTAAATATTCTTAAAAATATAGATAAGTATAAATTTATTACTCCTTTTCAAATAATAAAATCCACTTATATTTGAATGCATATATATAATATATTAAATTTTACTTTTTACAAATACCATAAATATACAATCACTTTAAAATATTAATAAATTATTACACCAATTATTTATAATATTTAATTAAATTAAAATATTAGATATTAATAATTTAAAATTTAATTTCTAATTAAGAACGCTGCTTTTAAAGTAATTAGAACAAAATATCTATTAAAATTTATTTAACTTTTTTTTCATTAAATATTTTAACTGTTATAATAAACTTCATATTTGTATTTTTTAATTCTAATTTTTTTCGACAAATTATTCTTTTCATCAACTTTTTGTTAAGTTTTATAACTCTATATAAGTTGTATATTCTAAGTTTTCTTTTAATATACGCTAAAATAATTATAAAAAAAGCTTGTACCAAAATCTCACTATAAAACTTATAAACCTCTTCCTTAAACTAATTAAT
>OKNJ01000123.1_pt1 | contig 9675 bp, 10 predicted proteins | sample 1612701 | NCBI WGS metagenome assembly OKNJ01 (sample SAMN04436813, study PRJEB24849) | human gut metagenome | biome: human gut; feature: NICU; material: stool | host: Homo sapiens | place: USA: Saint Louis, MO | collected 2011-05-17
TTTTAAATTTATTTTATTTATTAATTGATTTACTAATTAGTTAGAAATTTTAAATTCATAACTTTAAACTTAGGTTATAATATGATTTATTATTAAATTATTATCTTATATTAATTGTAATAAGGATTTTAATTTATGAAACATGTTATAACCTTTTTGTATTTAAATTTTAACTTTCTCAATTATAATAGAAGATATAATGTAGATTAATATAGAATTTTTAGATCATAGCATTTATTTTATTTAATTAAGGAAAGAATAATGCTTTGTTTTCCATGATTTAGCAAAAACATAAAATATACATTAATAAATTATAAGATTTTAGTAGAGTTAAAAAAAATCTATGATATGTCAAAAAAATCTATAATTTATTTTTTTGAAAACCTATACAAAAAATGATATAATTAGTTCATAATAGAAATATAAGAAAAATAATAAGAAGAGGTGAGTTTAGTATGGCACATAAAAAGGTGGCAAAAATAATAGCAACTGCTATAGTAGTAAATAACCTCTCCAGTAGCGTAGTTTTAGGCAAAGAAGTAAATTTAATAGAGAAAAACAAAGATAATTCAGTTATAAATCAAAGTATAAGTCATAGTAAAAGATATAACAATATTTTTAGAATAGAAAAAACAGTAGGGGATACAGAAGAATTCTTAAAAATAATAAATGATGGGAACTTAGAAGAGATAAAATTATCAAGGGACATTGACCTTAGCAATTTAATTTCTAGTGGAGTAGATATTAAGAGTTCAAATGTTGTAATAGATGGTCAAGGATATAGTATCTATGTTCCTAAATTAGCTGAAAATCTTAATAGAGATTTTTTTACACTACAGGGAGATGGAATTGTGCTAAAAAATTTAAATATAGTATGTAAGGATGATGAAGCTTTAAATAATAATAACCTTATTACTATATCAGGAGATGACATAATTTTAGAAAATGTTTTTATAGAGTCTAACTTTAATAGAGCAGTAAACATTTTAGAGGGAAATAATATTCATATTAATGATTGTAAAATAGTAAATAATCAAGAAAAGGGTAATGGATTAAAGGTTGAAAATGGAGTAGTAACCTTAAATAATCTTGATTTACAAAATAAATCTGGAGTTGGACTTGACATTTTAGGAAAAGATTCAAAGGTTTATTTAAAAGGAGATATAAAAATAAATTCTCCAATTGAAATAAGGGGACAATTTAGAGATGGTGGAATTTTAAATTGTGATAATAATCAGTTAATCCACGAAAAAAGAGTCTTTGGATATACTTATTATAATGTTGCAAAGGAAACAGAGTTAGTTAGAAATAAAGATGAGTTTTTAGAAGCAATAGATAATAATATAGTTAAAAATATAAAATTAATGGACAATATTGATTTAAGAGGACATGAATCAGAATATTATAAAGTTTTTGAAAAAGAAATAAAGGTTGATAAAAATAATTATCATATAACAATGTAAAGTTTAAAGGTATCTAAACGGAGTCAAATCTCAGCGTTTAGATACCTTTTATAGTATAATATATAATTTGTTATTTAAAAGTGTTAATTATTAAGATTAGTATTAACTTTTAATCAATTAAAAAATTTGCAACGTTAATATTATATTACTTAACAACTATATTTACAAGTCTACCTTTTATAACTATTACTTTTACAACTGTTTTTCCTTCTGTTGAAGCTATGATTTTCTCATCAGCTAAAGCAGCGGCTTTTATTCCTTCTTCATCTAAATCAGAAGAAACCATTATTTTGTTTTTGATTTTTCCGTTAACTTGGATAGCTATTTCAACTTCGTCTTTAACTAAAGCTTTAGGGTCAAATTTTGGCCATGCTTCATTGAAGATTGAGTATGAATTTCCAAGTAAGCTCCATTGTTCTTCACTGAAGTGAGGTGCAAATGGTGCTAATAATCTTAAATAATCAGAAACTACATCTTTTAAGAAATCAAGATTCATTTCTTTCTCTTGAGTATATTTAGATAAAGCATTTATGAATTCCATCATTCTAGCTATTGCTGTATTAAATTGAAGTTTATCTGTATCATCAGTAACAGATTTTATAGTATTGTGTCTCCAATAGTTAAGCTCTTTTTCAGCCTTATCCATTGTAGTTTTATTATTTTCACCTTTTGAGATTGCTTCTCTAGCAGTATCTATAATTCTTTCAATTCTTTCAACGAATCTATTTACAGATTTGATCCCATCATCACTCCAAGCTCCACCTTCAGTGTAAGCAAAACCAAACATTAGGTACATTCTAAATACATCTGCACCATATTCTTTTATATAATCATCAGGAGATATTGTATTTCCTTTTGATTTACTCATTTTTAATCCGTCTGGTCCCAAGATTAATCCTTGGTGAGTTAATGAAGTAAATGGTTCATCAAAGTTTAGATATCCCATATCTCTTAGGGCTTTAGTTATGAATCTTGCGTAAAGAAGATGCATACAAGCATGTTCAGGTCCACCAACGTATTTATCAACTGGTAACATTTTGTTGATTAGTTCAGGGTTAAATGGAGCCTCAGTATTTTTATTATCAGGATATCTTAAGTAATACCATGATGAACATACGAAAGTATCTAAAGTATCAGTTTCTCTTTTAGCTGGTTTTCCACAGTGAGGGCAAGTTGTATTAACAAATGCTTCGCTCTTAGCTAGTGGAGATTTTCCATCTGGATCAAATTCAACATCATATGGTAATTCAACTGGTAATTGACTTTCAGGTACAGGAACTATACCACATTCTTCACAGTAAACTACAGGAATTGGAGCTCCCCAGTATCTTTGTCTTGAAACTAACCAGTCTCTTAATCTAAAGTTAACTTTCTTTTCTCCAAGACCCATTGAAGCTAGTTTTTCAACTATTTTTTCTTTAGCCTCATCTGTAGTTAATCCATCAAATTCACCTGAGTTAACTAATATACCGTGCTCGCAGAATGGAAGGTTAGTTTCACTACCATCTTTAGCTTCTATAACTCTATTTATTGGAAGGTTGAATTTTTCAGCAAAAGCAAAATCTCTTTCATCATGAGCAGGAACAGCCATAACAGCTCCAGTTCCGTAAGTTGCTAGAACGTAGTCTCCAACCCATATAGGAACTTCTTTACCTGTTAATGGATGAATAGCATATGCACCAGTGAATACACCAGTTTTTTCTCTTGAAATAGATTGTCTTTCTATATCAGATTGTTTTTTAGCTTCTTCTTTATAATTTTCAACAGCTTCTTTTTGTTCAGCTGAAACTATTTCGTCTACTAATGGATTTTCAGGAGCTAAAACAACATAGCTAACTCCGCATAAAGTATCAACTCTTGTTGTGAATACATCAAAGTTTAAATCGCTATCTTTAACTTTGAAGTTAACTTGAGAACCAGTTGATCTTCCTATCCAGTGTTTTTGCATAGAAACTGTTTTTTCTGGCCAATCTAAACCATCTAATTTATCTAATAATTCATCAGCATAATCAGTTATTTTAAAGAACCATTGAGTAAGATCTTTTTTAGTAACTTCTGTTGAACATCTTTCACAAGCTCCATCAACTACTTGCTCGTTAGCAAGAACTGTTTGACATGATGGACACCAGTTTACAGGAGCTTTTTTTCTATAAGCTAATCCTTTTTCGTATAATTTTAGGAATAGCCATTGAGTCCATTTATAATATTCAGGTGAGCAAGTTACAACTTCGTTTTCCCAGTTAAACATAGCTCCCATAGCTTTTAATTGTTCTTCCATTTTAGCTATATTTTTTATTGTAGAATCTTGAGGATGTATTCCTGTTTTTATAGCAAAATTTTCAGCAGGTAAACCGAAAGCATCAAATCCCATTGGTTGGAATACATTATATCCTTGCATTCTTTTAAATCTAGCCCATGAATCAACTGGTCCATAGTTAAACCAGTGACCTGCATGTAATTGGCTACCTGAAGGGTATGAGAACATTTCTAAAACGTAAAGTTTCTCTCCTTCTTTATTTGGATCAAATTTATAAAGGCCTGATTCAGCCCATTTGTCTTGCCATTTCTTATCTATGGCAGTACTATAGTTACCCATTAACTAATCCTCCTCTAAGTCTATATAATTAATTATTATTTGCTAGAATCAAATAAAAACAAATAAAAAAACCTTCCATCTCTTAAAATTTAAGAGACGAAAGGATATTCGCGGTACCACTCTTATTAGGAAAATTTCTTTTCCTCACTCGATTTTATAACGGTTTTTTCCCGTATGTGCTTTTTTTCACACATATGCTCATAGGCAAGTTCATATTTTCATACCATTGTGTCACAGCAAACCACAACTCTCTTTAGGCTATGAGATAATATTACTACTCCTAATCAAAGCTTTTAATGATTCAGTTTTTATATATTATATATCAAAAGTTTAAAATAAGTCAATTAAAGTTTCTAATAAATACCTAGGATGAAAAAAATATAATTACAAAAAATAAGGTTGAACAAGTTTCAATAAAAAATAGAAAGAGGTAATTAGTCATGGGAAAAAAATTAAAATCAGCAACAAATAATCAATGGGTATCAACAACTGTAGATCCTAATATGGTTCCTGCAAAAGACAGACAGCCTAAAACTGCAGGAGATAACCAATGGACATCAACTTCTAAAAATCCAATGAAATAGTAAGTATTATATACACTTAGTTTAAAGGGAATAATCTTTAAACTAAGTGTATATTTTTTTATTTTATCAGTTTTAAATTCAAAAGGTAAAATGTAGCATTATATTAGAAATTAGAATTTGATGCATAATTAAATTGATTGTAATTATATATTTTAAAAATTATAAAACTTAACTTTAAATTTAAAAAAGGTTTATTCTAGAGATTTTAGTTTTTCTATTAATTTTTCATAAATTGGAATCATATGAGGCTCACTGCAATATTTACTTATTTCATTAAAAGGAATCCACATAACACCACTATTTTCATCCTCTTTAAGCATAAGAGTTTCATCTTCTGAGCATTCTATTAGATAAGTAAGATTTAAATGAAGATGGGATGAAACATATTTTCCTCTTTTTATGTGGCCATTTACTGTTAACACATCTAATGCAAAAGCTTTATCTAAAAGAGGAGTAGGATTTTTAACTCCAGTTTCTTCTTTTAATTCCTTCATTGCAACTTTCAGTTGATCTTTTTCATTATCTGAATGACCACCAGTCCATGCCCAAGAATTATATATGTTATGATGAATCATTAAAAATTTATTTCTTTCTTTATTTACAGCAAAGGCTGAGCTAGTTAAATGAGCAATTTTATTATCTCTTGTTAAAATATCATGAAAATCATTTAAGCATCTTAAAAATAGTTCTTTATCCCTTTCTTCTTGTTCGTTAAAAGGAATATAATTTTTTATATCTTCAATATAATTCACCTTAAACACCACCTAGTTTTTTATTTAAATTATACATGAAAATAAAAAAATAAGCTTAAATAATAAAGGGTAAATTTCTTATTGTTAAGAAAAATTTAAATGAAAATTGGAAAATTATTTTCTTTTTTCTTTTTGTAGGATATAATCATATTACTGAGAATAAATATTTTATTATTTTTAGTACTTTATCAATTAGAATCCAAAATTTTTTATATAAATAAAAAAACCACACAAACACTATAATTAATTATCTTTAAAGAACTAATGAAAGAGTTAAGGAGATGATTTAAATGGAAAAAGACATAAAAATTAATGAGGGGTTAATTTCAACTTGTAATGATGATTATTTAAATTCTATGTCTTTAGTAAAAGAAAAATTAAATATATACTTAGAGGAACCTAAAGTGTTTTCAAATGAATATGTTTTAGGAACACCAGGGTTTAAAGACAATTTAAGAGATAATTTAAAGAGAGCATTAGCAATAATTTTTGATTTTGTTGCAGTTTATAAAAAATACGAAGTAAATGAAAACATAAAAAACATCTTAGAAAAGGCTAGAAATATTTATGCTATCTTAGAAGAAGCACAAGGAAATATTAATGAGGATGTTTTAAAATCATTAAAAGAAATTAGAGCAATAGAATTTAAATAATTTTTATGGAAAGGTTAGTAACATTAAAAGTTGCTAGCCTTTTTTTATATAGAAAATTATTTTGAGATTTATATTGTAGACTTAAATATTAAAAAAGGTTGTCAATAATAGGCATAAAAAATATAATCAAGGAGAGTATTAATTAAAGAAAAGTAATTTTAATATGAATAATAGAAATAAATTAGGGGGCTAGTTAAATGTCGGTTAAAGAGTCAGTACTTAAGATTCTAGAAGAAAATAGGGAGAGAAGTATATCAGGAGAAGAATTGGCTAAACATTTATCAGTTTCTAGGGCAGCTATATGGAAGGCTATAAAATCTTTAAGGGGAGAGGGATACAATATTTCTGCTGTTACCAATAGAGGATATCAATTAACAAAGGATAATGACTTAATATCAGCAGAGGGAATAAAAATATTTTTAAATCCTAAATACCGTGAAAACTATATAAGGGTGTATAAAACTATAGATTCAACTAATCAAGAAGCTAAGAAGCTTTTAATGGATAATGATATACCACATGGAACCATATTAATTGCAGAGGAACAAACAGCCGGTAGGGGGAGATTTCAAAGAAAGTTCTTTTCACCTTCTAACAAAGGAATATATATGAGTGTTATTTTAAGACCTAACATAGAACTTTCAAAAGCCATACATATAACAACCTCAGCAGCTATATCTGTTTGTAGGGCAATAGAAACATTAACTAAAAAAAGACCTAAAATAAAGTGGGTTAATGATATATTTTTAGATGATAAAAAAATTTGCGGTATATTAACGGAGGCAACAGGAAACTTTGAGAGTGGAAGAGTTGAAAATGTTGTTGTTGGAATTGGAGTAAATTTTAAAACTGATTCAAAGGATTTTCCTGAAGATATAAAAAATATTGCAGGATCAATATTTGAAGGAGAAAAGCCAACTATTACTAGAAATCAGTTAGTTGCTGAAATTTTAAATGAACTTTTTGAATTATGTGAAAATCTAGAGGATAAAAGCATAATGACAGAGTATAGAATTTTATCTTTAGTATTAGGAAAAGAAGTAAGTTTTTTAAAGAATAATAAGCTGAATAAAGGATTGGCTATTGATATTACTGATGAGGGAACTTTGGTTGTTAAGTATGAAAATGGTGAAATAGATTACTTAAATTCAGGTGAAGTGTCAGTAAAAACATTAAATAAGTAATTTTAATAATTAAGTAAGATTGTTAGAAGTAACCATTTCTAAATATGTTTCTAACACTTTTTAAATACATACTTTTAGCTTAAAAATACAGTGTTAACAAAAAGTTACAAAATATGCTACAATATGAATGAAATGTTAATAGGAGGTAGTATATAAATGTTAAAAGAAATTATTTTCGGAATTTCTTCTATAAAGGGCCCTACATGGCTTAAAGAATTCAATGAGAATAATAAACAATTAGAAGATTTAAAAATTCTTAGTGGAAAAGTTTATAGTGAGAAAAAGAAATTAATAGATAGAGATATTATGTACTTAACTTATGGTATTGAGGGAGAAAAAAATGTTAGTTATGAAATAAAAAATTCCTATATACCAATGTTAGCTTTACATGATATTAGGATAGAGGACGGGGAATCAGTTGCCCAAATGGATTATATTCTAATAACTAAAAGTTTTATTTTAGTCTTAGAAACTAAGGCCTTAAGTGGAGATATAACTGTAAATGAGTCAGGAGAATTCATAAGATATTTTAAAAATAAAGAAGGAAAAGTTTATAGAAAAGAAGGAATATACAGTCCAGTAGCTCAAAATGAAAGACATGTTAGAGTGTTAACTGAGTATTTAAAGAAAAATAAAATGATAAAAAAATATCCTATATATTCTTGTGTAGTAATTGCAAACTCTAAAAGTGTAATAAATAAGTATAAAGCACCAAAGGAAATAAAATCACAAATTATAAAATATGATCAATTAACATCTTTTATAAAAGAGAAATTAAACTATCATAAGATAAAGCAAGATTTTAAGGTTTTAGATAAAGTAGAATATTCAATAGGTAAATTTTTATTAGAAAATAATAAACCTATAGAGTTTGATTATTATAAAAAATACTCTTTAAGTGAAGAGGATTTTATAAAAAAAGAGTCAGAAGTATGCAGTGAAGAAAAATCAAACAATGATAATTTTAATGATGAGGTTTTATTTAATAGAGATAATAAATCTTATGAATGTAAAATATTAAGTAATAAAAATAAAGAAGAACTGAGGAGAAAACTTAAACAATTAAGAATAAATTTTGCAATAAAAGAAAAACTTCCTCCTTATTGCATTTTTAATGATGAGACTCTAAATGATCTTTTAGATAAAATGCCAAAGAATAAAGAAGAGCTTATGAAAGTTAAGGGATTGGCTAAGGTGAAGATTAATAAATATGGGGAAGAAATATTAGGAGTTTTAAATTAAAATGGAATTTTTAAAGAAGCATGAGTTATGGTTATTAATAATTAATGTTATTATAAATAGGTTTCATGTTAATGGATTAAAAGAAAAATTTTAGTCGTTTTTACTTAGTCTTTTATATGTTATAATTGGATAATATTCAATATAATAAGGGGGAGTAAGTATGCCTTTTACCCTAGCGCATCCAGCAGCTGTGGTTTTTTTAAAGAATAAAAAGTTTAATTTTACAGCTTTAATTTTAGGGAGTATGGCTCCAGATTTTATATATTTTCTTAATTTTAGACCTTATGGAAATTTAGGACACGAAATATTAGGCTTTTTTATATTAAATTTGCCTTTATGTATTTTATTAGCGTATATTTTTCATAACTTTATAAAATCTCCACTTATAAGTCATTTGCCGAGACCTTTAGATAACTGGTATGGTTACTTAAGAACAGAACAATTTGGCTTGCATTCATGGAAAGAAGTAATTGTTTTCATATATTCGGCTTTATTAGGAATGATTACCCATGTTTTGTGGGATGGATTTACTCATAAAACTGGATTCTTTGTGCGTCACATCACTTGGCTTAGACAAAAAATTATAATATTTGGCGGAGATGAAATTTATATATATAAGTTAGTTCAACATACAAGTACTGTTATTGGAATAATTATAGTTTTATTTTTCTTATATAAACTTAGGGATAGTAATACTAGAATTTTATGGGGACATAAAAGTTTTAAGGATAAGTTTATATATGATTTAATAGTTATAATAACTTCAATAATAGTTTTAGTTTTAAGTTACATAATATTTAAATACTTAAGTATTCCTTACGGAATTGGAAATTTTGTAGTTTCAAGTATAAATGGAATTTTTATTGGAATTTTAATTGCTTCCTTTAAAAAATAAGCTGTGAAAAGATATATTTTTATTAGTTTATTCTTTATGTTTATACTAAAAATAAAGAAGAGTATTATCTCTATAGATTGGGTGGATTTAAAGTCTAAATGATATATTAATTTTAATTGTAAAGTTCACTTCCTATTCTTTTAAATGGTATAATATAGCTATTAAGGATGAATTGAAAGGGAAGAAACTATGGATAGAATGCTTTTATTACAAAATATATTGGAAGCATTAGTGTTTGTTGTATCAACAATTCTATTTGCTGTTTTATATGGATTAATTGATAAAAAAATAAGGTTAACTGATAAA
>OKNJ01000124.1_pt1 | contig 9649 bp, 10 predicted proteins | sample 1612701 | NCBI WGS metagenome assembly OKNJ01 (sample SAMN04436813, study PRJEB24849) | human gut metagenome | biome: human gut; feature: NICU; material: stool | host: Homo sapiens | place: USA: Saint Louis, MO | collected 2011-05-17
AAAAACGTAACCTTTTTATAAATAATAAAATAAGTATATTTGATATTATTTTAGTAAAGAACAAATTAAAATTTAAAAGTTTTAATTTGTTCTTTTTAAATATATAAATAATTAAAAATATATGTAAGTATAATTGTGTATTTACCATTATTTAAGGTTATTATTTAAATGAAGTATAGGAAAAATTAAAATTATAAGGAGGGAGAGAATGAAAAAAATTTTAAAAATAGTAGGAGTTATATTACTAAGTTTAATAATTATAATGGGAGCTTTAGCTTATTATTTTAGAGGACAAATAGGTTTTTATATAAACATAGGAAAAGAGTATTTAGAGTTTAAGGAAAACCCACCTAGTATTGAGGAATTAAAGAACATTAAAATGAGTGAGGATATGGATTTTAAGGATGTAGTTTATAAAGATACTAATGGCAAAGCTCAGACTTTAGATATTTATGGACCAGAAAAGAAATTAAGACATGGGTCACCAGTAATTCTTTATGTTCATGGAGGAAGTTGGGTTTATGGGAACAAAGAAATACCAGATCTTATAGCACCTCTTTTAGATTCTTTTAGGAAAGAAGGATATACCATAATAAGTGTAGGGTATGAACTTGCTACTGATAAGGTTGATTTTAAGAAACAAGCTTCAGATGTTAAGGATGCCATAAGATGGGTTTATAAAAATAAAGAAACTTATGGATTCAACACTGATGAAATAGGAGTTATAGGGGCTTCTGCTGGGGCACATTTATCCTTGTTAGCCACATATAGTGGGGAAGATGAATTTGTTGATGATAAGGAACTCTCTAACTATCCATCAAAGGTTAAATATGTTGTAGATTTCTTTGGGCCAACTGAACTTAGCGCCTTAGACATGACTATGGCTTCATGGGATTTAAATAATTCAATAGAGAAAACTGAAAAGCAATTAAGAGGGGAAGAAAGTATAACAGAGTACATGGATAAATATAGTCCAATAAATTATGTTAAGCCTAACTTACCAAAGACTTTAATAGTTCATGGACGTCAGGATAAATTGGTTCCATACAGTAATTCAATGAATTTATATAATAAGAGCAGGGATATGGGTAACGATATTCAAATACTTACCTTAGAAAATAGTGGCCATGATTTTTCTCAAGTTGATGTAAATGAAGTATTTGAACTAGGTTTCAAAGTTTTAAATTTTATACTTTTTAACACTAAGTTTTAATAGAAAGCTAAATTTATGTATATTTTAATAACTACTTAGCATATAAGATTTTTAAAATTAAAGTTTATAAATTATATCATAATTGGTTCAAATTTCACTTTTATTGTAAAAGAAGATATAATAAAACCATCAAATTTTTTTAGGGTAAGGAGTTTTATATGGATAAGAGGTTGTTAAAAGTATTAAAGTATGATTATGCAGTAGAAATGGATAAAAAGAGGAACTTAAAAGCCATAAGAATACTATATGATATGAACGAAAAAGAAGAATATCATATAGATGAACAAACATGGCATGATTTAGATTTAGATAAGGTTTATTCAAAATTAGATAGAAATTATAGTAGTTTAGGAGAAGCTGCACTTTATTCAATGCTTAGAAATCCACTAAATGATGAAAAAAAGTTAAACAATAGAAGAGAAGAAATAGAGTATTTTAAAGAAAACGAAGAAGTAAGATTTAATATTATGGGGATATTTTTTGAGTTAGGGAGGGATAAAAAGAATAGCTTGTTAGATATGATTAATGAAAAGCTAATAGAATCTAATAAGTTTAAATATTATTTTTATACAATTAATATTAATACTTACTGCAATCTTTGTAAGCATAAGTGCAATGCTTGGCTTAATGGCTGTAACCTTCGTTAATATTTATATTAATAGTAAGGAAAGAGACCGTATTAAGGCTAATGGGCTTATGTATTTAAGGAGAGTAATAAAGGCATCTAAGCAGGTAGTTAAAATTAATGATAAAAATTTAGATGATTTTAATATAAAGATAAAAGAAAACTTAAAAGATTTAAAATCAATAGATAGAAATACTAGAATGATTAGCTTTATTAATATGTGGGGTGGGTTATTCGAATTTATGTCAGTATTATTTTTATTAGAAGAAACTGCATATTATAAGATTGCTGATTCAATAGAGAAAAATAAAGATTCAATTTTAAGCCTTTATAAAACATTAGGTGAAATGGAAGCAATAATATCTATTGGAAGTTATGAAGAAGAAAAAAAGAATAAAATAACTAAACCTAGATTCATAAGAGAAACAACATTAGAAATAAAAAATGGAATACACCCAATTATAGAAAATCCAGTAGCTAACTCCATAAACATGAGTAAGAGAGGAATTGTTCTTACTGGAACTAATATGTCAGGTAAATCAACTTTTTTAAGGATGTTAGGAGTAAATATGCTTTTTGCTCAAGCCTTTAATTTTGTTTTAGCAGAAAAATATGAGGGGCCAATATTTAATATAGTTACTTCAATTAGTCCAAATGATGATTTAAGTGTTGGTAAAAGTTTTTACATGGCTGAAGCAGAATCAATTTTAAGAATAATAAGAGCCTTAGATAAAGATTTACCAGTATTTTGTGCAATTGATGAGATTTTTAGAGGGACAAATCCAATAGAGAGAATATCAGCTTCAGCAGAAATTCTTACTTATATCAATAATAAAAACAGTATTTCTATAGTTGCTACTCATGATAGAGAATTAGTTGACATATTAAAAGAATGTTATGAGTTTTATTATTTTAGCGAAAATGTTGATAGCAAGAATGGATTAAGCTTTGATTATAAGCTAAAAAGAGGAGTATCTAAAACTAGAAATGCTATAAAATTACTAGAATATATAGGTTATCCAAAAGATATAATAAACAAGTCATATAGAAGATCAGAAAAGCTAGAAGGCTTTATTTAGAAAGGATTGTTAGGATGTTTAAACCAGTTAAAAACATGAAAGTTTATGAGCAGGTTGTTGATCAAATAAAAGAAATGGTTAGAGTAGGACAGATAAAAAAAGGAGATAAGCTTCCTACAGAGAGAGTTATGGCAGAAGAGCTTCAAGTAAGTAGAACTTCTATAAGAGAAGCCATGAGAGCTTTAGAGGTTGTAGGATTAATAGAAAGTAGACAGGGAGCAGGTAATTATATAAGAGAAGAGTTTGATGATGTATTATTAGAACCGCTTTCAATAGTATTTATGCTTCAAAATGGAACAAATAAAGATATATTTGAATTAAGAGAAGTTTTAGAATTGTCTACTATATTTTTATCTGTAATGAGAATATCTGATGAAGAATTAAAAAAGCTTGGTGAACTTGTGGAGAGGTTTAAGACATCTAGAGATGAAGAAGAGAATGTTAAAATTGATAGCGAATTTCACAGCATAATTGTTAAAGGAGCAAATAATGTACTTATAACTAATTTGTTAGAAGGGGTATCTGAGTTAGTTGATAAGTTTATAAGTGAAGGAAGAAGAGCTATTTTAAGTGATGAGAGAAATAGAGGAAAGCTATTAGATTTTCATGAAAAAATATATTTAGCTATAAAAAATAGAGATGCTTATTCTGCATATAAACATATGCAAGAGCATTTCCAATTAATAAAGGAAAATATTTAGTAATAGAAACTTTATCTAAAATTAAAGTGAATTTTAACCTATTATAAGCTTATATAATAACTGTAAAAATTGACTAAAATATCTAAAAGGTATAAGGTTAAATTAGGGTATAAAAAGAGACTTTTAGTAATAAATATCAATATAGCATATTAAAATAATATGCTATATTTTATAAAAGAAAATTGGTCATACCAAAATTTTTTTGTGGTATAAAAGTTATTATGAGGGGTGAAAGAATTGAATACTTATCTTATGTTTTTTCTTGCTCTTATACCTATAATAATCCTAATTATAGGCTTAGGAGTTCTTAAAATTCCAGCTCATAAAATATGTCCCATAGCTTTAATAATTACCATTTTACTTTCCATATTCATTTGGAAAATGCCTACTATAGACTCCTTAACGGCAGCCTTAGAAGGTATTGCCTTAGGAATATGGCCAATAATGATAGTTATTATAGCGGCAGTATTTACTTATAACTTAGTAGTTCACACAAAGGCCATGGAAGTAATCAAATCAATGTTAATAAGTGTTAGTGATGACAAAAGAATTTTAGTTCTTATACTAGCATGGGGATTTGGCGGCTTTTTAGAAGCTGTAGCAGGCTTTGGAACAGCCGTTGCTATTCCAGTTGGAATAATGGCAGCCTTAGGATTTAATCCTTTTTTTGCCTCTGTTATATGCTTAGTGGCTAATACAACTCCCACAGCCTTTGGAGCAATTGGTCTTCCTGTTATAACCTTAGCTAATGTATCAGGAATTCCTATAGAATCCTTAAGTTATTATGTAGTACTACAATTATTTCTCTTTGTGGTATTAATCCCATTTGCCTTGGTAGCTTTAACTGAAAAAAGTTTAAAGGGGATAAAAGGAGTCTTTGGTATAACTTTAGCCTCTGGTCTTTCCTTTGGCATAGTTCAAGTCCTTGTAGCAAAATTTTTAGGACCTGAATTACCAGCAGTTTTAGGATCAATAGTTTCTTTATTAGTTACAATTTTTATAGCAAAAAAATTCTATAAACATAATGAAGAAACAAAAAGAGAAGAAAAGTTTGAATTAAAAAGTGTCTTAGTAGCCTTTTCACCATTTATATTAATATTAGTCATAATAATAGGAATTAGTCCTTTATTTCCAGGCTTATATAATAAATTAAGCGAAGTAAGGACATCAGTTAATATATATACTGGTGTTGGAGCTAAACCATATACTTTTGTATGGTTAACAACTCCTGGAATATTAATATTAATAGCTTCATTTATTGGAGGGTTTATACAAAAAGCCTCTTTTAAAGAAATGGTAGAAATTTTATTGAAGACGATTAAACAAATGAGTAAATCTACCATAACCATACTTGCAATAATAGCTCTAGCTAAGGTCATGGGTTATAGTGGAATGGTTGCATCTATAGCAACAGTATTAGTTATGATAACAGGTTCATTTTATGCTTTTATAGCACCTTTTATTGGAGCCTTAGGAACCTTTGTAACAGGAAGTGATACATCTGCCAATGTATTATTTGGTTCTCTTCAAGCTGAGGCGGCAAATTCTTTAGGAATAAGCCCAGCATGGCTAGGGGCAGCGAATACTTGTGGGGCAACTGCAGGTAAAATGATATCTCCTCAAAGCATAGCTGTGGCCACTGCGGCAACAGGACTAGCAGGTAAAGAAGGAAAGATATTAAATTCAACATTAAAAGTATGTATAGTATATGTAATTTTATTAGGTTTAATAAGCTATTTAGGAAGCCTAATTTTTGTGTAATTTTTGAAAACGTTTGTTGATGTTTATTAATTAAAGTCTCAATTATTAAAGTATTAAAAATTAAAGGATTTATAAAGGGAATGGAGTGATTTTTATGAAGATTATGGTTTGTATTAAACAGGTTCCAGGAACTTCAAAGGTTGAGGTTGATGAAAAAACAGGGGTTTTAAAGAGAGATGGAGTAGATTCTAAAATGAACCCTTATGATTTATATGCTTTAGAAACTGCATTGAGGATAAAAGAAAAGAAAGGTGGAAATATAAAGGTTATAAGTATGGGGCCACCACAAGCTAAGGCAGTAATAAAAGAGGCTTATTCTATGGGAGCTGATGAAGGAACCTTAGTTTCAGATAGAAAGTTTGCTGGGGCTGATGTTTTAGCAACTTCATATACATTATCACAAGGAGTTAAAAAATGTGGAGATTTTGATATTATTCTTTGTGGTAAACAAACTACAGATGGAGACACAGCACAGGTTGGACCTGAAATGGCTGAATATTTAGGAATTCCTCATGTTGCTAATGTTAGAAGAATATTAGATGTTAATGATGATTTTATTAAAGTTGAAATGGATATGCCTAATACAATAGAGGTACTAGAAGTAAAATATCCTTGTCTTTTAACTGTAGATAAAGATATTTTTCAACCTAGATTACCTTCCTATAAAAAGAAACTTGAAACAGATGAAAGAGAAATAAATGTAATATCTTTAAATGATTTTGAAGATAAAGATGAGAAAAAATATGGTTTAAATGGGTCACCAACTCAAGTTGAAAGAATATTTCCACCAAGCAATAATGATGACCATGAGATTTGGACAGGAGATTCATCTGAATTAAGTGAAAGAATGGAAGATAAATTAAGAGAGCTTAAGTTTATATAGGGGGTAAGAGTTATGGGAAGATTAGTTGTTCATCAAGATAAAATAGAGGATGCAAATAGTGTAATAAAAATTTGTCCCTTTGGAGCTATGGAAATAGTTAATGGGAAAGTTGAAATAAATGCAAGTTGTAGAATGTGTAAGGTATGTGTTAGAAAAGGACCTAAAGGAGCCTTTGAGTTTGTTGAAGATGAGAATAAGGTCTTAATAAATAAGGATGAATGGAATGGTATAGCCGTTTATGTTGACCATGTAAATGGAGAAATTCATCCAGTTACCTTAGAACTAATAGGAAAAGCTAGAGAATTAGCTGATAAGGTTAATCAAAAAGTTTATTGTTTATTTATGGGGAATGGAATAAAAGATAAGGCTGGAGAGCTTTTACATTATGGAGTAGACGAAGTTATTGTATATGATTATAAAGAGCTTGAAAACTTTAGAATTGAGCCATATACAGCTGTCTTTTATGACTTTATAAACAAGATTAAACCTTGTTCAATTTTAGTAGGAGCCACTACATTAGGTAGATCATTAGCCCCAAGAGTAGCTGCTAGATGTAGAACAGGGCTTACAGCAGATTGTACTATACTTGATATAAAAGAAAATACAGATTTAGTTCAAATAAGACCAGCTTTTGGTGGTAATATTATGGCACAAATAGTAACTCCAAATTCAAGACCTCAAATGGCAACTGTTAGATATAAAGTTATGTCTGCTCCTGAAAGAAATGATGAATGTACTGGAGAAATTAAGTACTTTGAAATAGAAAAGGATAAATTAAAATCAGATATAGAAGTTAAAGAAATTAAACAAAAACCTAAAGAACATAGTATATCAGATGCTGAGGTAATAGTAGTAGCTGGTAGAGGAGTTAAATCAGAAAAAGATTTAGAAATAATAAAAGAGCTTGCTGATTTATTAGGTGGAGAGCTTGCAGTCACAAGACCTCTTATAGAAAATGGATGGGCTGATGCTAATAGACAAGTTGGATTAAGTGGAAGAACAGTAAGACCAAAACTTATAATAACTTGTGGAGTTTCTGGAGCTATTCAATTTGTAGCAGGAATGAACAATGCAGATTATATATTTGCCATAAATAAAGATGAAAAAGCACCTATATTCAAGGTTGCTCACTATGGAATAGTTGGTGATATTTATGAAATTGTTCCTAAACTTATTGAAAAAATAAAAGGGGAAGGGGTGCTTTAATATGAGTTATAACAAAATAAATGAAAGTGGAATTGAATTTATAAAAGGAATAATAAATGATAATGAAAGGGTATTTATTGGAGAAGAAATAAGTGAAGATTATTCTCATGATGAGTTAGGTTCAGAAAAGCATATGCCTGATATTGTTGTTAAGGCTATGAATAGAGATGAAATTGTAGAAATAATGAAATATGCAAATAATAATAATATTCCTGTAACAGTAAGAGGAGCTGGTACTGGACTTGTTGGAGCAGCAGTTCCAATACTAGGAGGAATTTTATTAGATTTAAGTGGAATGAATAAAATATTAGAGTTAGATGAAGATAACTTAACTCTTACAGTTGAACCTGGAGTTCTTATTATGGAAATAGCTAAATTTGTTGAGGAACATGATTTATTTTATCCACCAGATCCAGGAGAAAAAACAGCAACCATAGGTGGTAATGTTAGTACAAATGCAGGTGGAATGAGAGCTGTTAAATATGGAGTAACAAGAGATTATGTAAGAGGAATGGAAGTAGTTCTTCCTAGTGGAGAAGTCTTAGAACTTGGTGGAAAAGTTGTTAAAAATAGTTCAGGATATAGCTTAAAAGATTTAATTATTGGATCAGAAGGAACATTAGGAATAATAACAAAAATAGTATTAAAACTATTACCACTTCCAAAGAAGGTAATAAGCCTTTTAGTTCCATTTAATGATTTAGAAAGTGCCATAGAAACAGTACCTAAAATAATAAAATCTAAGAATATTCCTACAGCTATAGAATTTATGCAAAGAGATTTAATAATATCAGCAGAGGAATTTTTAGGAAAGAAATTTCCTGATAATTCATCAAATGCTTATTTAATACTAAGCTTTGATGGAAACTCAAAGGAAGAGGTTGAAGGATATTATGAAAAAGTAGCTGATATATGTTTAAAAGAAGGAGCTTTAGATGTATTTATATCAGATACAGAAGAAAGACAAGAATCAATATGGTCAGCTAGGGGAGCCTTCTTAGAAGCCATAAAGGCATCAACAAGTGATTTAGATGAGGTTGACGTTGTTGTACCGAGAAATAAGGTAGCAGAGTTTGTAAAATTCACTAATGAAGTAGAGAAAAAACTTAATGTTAGAATAAGAAGTTTTGGACATGCTGGTGATGGAAACTTACACATTTATATATTAAAGGATGAATTATCAGAGGATGAATGGCATAAAAAACTTAATGAAGCCATGGAAATACTTTATAGAAAACAAAGAGAACTTAATGGACAAGTCTCTGGAGAACATGGAATAGGTTTAGCTAAGAGACTATATTTAAATGAATCCTTAAATAAGGCCACAATGGATATTATGAGAGGAATAAAATTAGCCTTTGATCCAAATAATATTTTAAATCCAGGTAAGGTTTGTGAATAAAATAAGTTGAAAATTTAATTAGCATATAAAATTTAACAATAAAAATACTCCTTTTAAACTTAGTTTAAAAGGAGTATTTTTTATTATGATGTCATTCCGATATACATACCTACAAAGTATGGGATAAGCCATATGAACCAAACTACTAAACTGAATTTGTGGAATATAGCTTTTGCTTTTTCACTACCTCTGTTTAAAACAATTGTTGCCCAAACAGCATGTATAAGCATTAAAATAATAGCAAGCATACCTGTTGATTGATGTATTAATAAATCAGTTGGAGTAATACCTTTGTCAGTTCCTGCTGCAACGATTCTACTCATTGTATAAGTTCCAAGAGTATCGCATACTAAACCACACCAAAAGATTATTACATGTTTTTTCTTTAATATACCTGCTCTATGCTCGCTCCAAACACCAATTGTATAAAATATTAGTGCTAATGTTATAAATATAATAGCTGGAATTAATAATTTAGGCATAAAAAAACCTTCTTTCTTAAATTAGAATAAAATTTTATAGCCTGTCCTTAAGTTGAAGTTTTCATATATTAAAAGAAATCTAAAGTTTGGATTTACTTTAATATGTGAAAATTAATTTTCATTGTGGACTAGGTTCATATTAATAATAACATATTCACAAAAAATTCATAGACCTAATAAGAAAGTTTTGTTTACAATTTGTTAAAAAATAAAATTTATTTTTAGTTTAATATATTTATCTAATTAAAATTAATTTTTAGGTAAATAATTTGTATTTTAAAAGAAATTAAAGAAAAA
>OKNJ01000131.1_pt1 | contig 9440 bp, 5 predicted proteins | sample 1612701 | NCBI WGS metagenome assembly OKNJ01 (sample SAMN04436813, study PRJEB24849) | human gut metagenome | biome: human gut; feature: NICU; material: stool | host: Homo sapiens | place: USA: Saint Louis, MO | collected 2011-05-17
TGAGGCTTCTGGTGGGTCCATACAAATGGGGATGCTAGATCTTGCGGTGCATATGTATATGGCCATTACAGGAGGTAATAAATGAGAACTTTCAAAGTTGAGCCGTTAGATACACAAGCAATGGAAATATGTCGATTCCGTATTGATAATTTGACAAAGCCTATCTATAGCCTGGCTACGTTAGAAACTATAGCGGAGCGTTTTGCAGGAATTTTAGGAGACCCTAAACCGAATCATTTGCGTCAAGGTGTGCTCGTTGTGGCAGCTGATCACTTGGTAGATGGACCGCAAAATAATCAACATGGTAGTGAAAGTTATGCTGCCATAAAACGCTTTAATGAGGGAAGAACAGCTACACAAGGGGCTGCAGCTAAATTAAATGCTGTTGTACACGTGGTGAATGTAGGTCTAGAACAAGACACTTCTGATTTAGCAAATATTGAGCAACAGGTGATTCGAAAAGGATCCCATTTCTTTGGCGTAGAACCTGCTATTTCTCGTGAGGAATTAGAGCGTGCTCTTGAGCTCGGCTTTACCTATGCAGATAGATTACATGCTGATGGATTACAAGTGGTGGCGATTGGTAACGTAGGGGAGAGGGCCTTTCTAGATTCTCTTGTCACGACGGCGACGATCACAGGTTGTGCGTATGAGGATATTCTCGTTCATAATGAATATGGACCTACAGTAGAGCAACGTGCTGCTCATATTCATTCTTTTGTAGATCGATTTAATATCGGTGTTGATGATTGGTCTGCTTTGAGTGAAAGCGAGCGCCGTGATGCGGTATTGAACTTGCTTCATGTAGCAGGTGGTTTAGATATTGCGTTTTTAACGGCCTTCATCTTGGGGGCTGCTAGCCATCGCATGGCTGTAGTCTTTGATAATGTAGTAACTGGTGCAGCTATTTTGGCGGCGGTTACCATTGATCCCCTAGTTAAGGACTATGTGTTCCCATCAGCTGTCTATGATGAGCCTATACATGATGAACCTATACATAAGGAACAATGTCGTTTCTTAGGGGTAAAGCCTTATTTGCACTATAATCTGCTAATCGATGAAGCCTTAGGTTCAACTATGGGACTATCTATAATCGATGCATCCATGCATATGCTAAATGACATGAAGACCTTCATCGAAGCGGAAGTTAGCGTGGCTGAAGATGGGGCTGGTAAAGGTAGACAAAAGGATAAAGAATAATCTATTTTAAAGGGGGATTGTATATCCCCCTTTCTCGGGTAAAAGATGTTCTTGTATGCTATATTTTCAAGGAACTTTACGGAAAAACCATTGACACTATATGTGTAAATTGATATTATTATATGGCAGTCAGGATGGACTTAATTCATCCTTGACGACAGATTGATAATTATGTTATAGTAATTATCGGTTCTGTATGCGGGAATAGCTCAGCGGTAGAGCACCGCCTTGCCAAGGCGGGGGTCGCGAGTTCGAATCTCGTTTCCCGCTCCATAAACATTCCTCGATAGCTCAGTCGGTAGAGCAATCGGCTGTTAACCGATCGGTCGTAGGTTCGAGTCCTACTCGAGGAGCCACTTGACTCACTAGCTCAGTTGGCAGAGCACCTGACTTTTAATCAGGGTGTCCCGCGTTCGAGTCGCGGGTGAGTCACCAAATTAAAACTCACAAACTTCGGTTTGTGAGTTTTCTATCTCTATTTTTAGAGATTTTGGTTATGATTGTGAGTATAAATTTAATCAAAAATCGGTTGAAAATCTTTGGAAAAGAGGTTGACGATTTAAGGTTAGATTGATATACTATACAAGTCGTTAGGGCGCAGAACTAACGTAACAGATCTTTGAAAACTGAACAATGATAGGTAATCAATCAAATCGATTGAACATATGCCAGAGTGCGGGTTTTGACATAGTCAAAACCAACCATAATTCAAAGTTACTTCAATGTAACGACAACAAATAATGAGCTATTCAAATAGCTTCAAGATATCTTGGAGAGTTTGATCCTGGCTCAGGACGAACGCTGGCGGCGTGCTTAACACATGCAAGTCGAACGAAGAGCGATGGAAGCTTGCTTCTATCAATCTTAGTGGCGAACGGGTGAGTAACGCGTAATCAACCTGCCCTTCAGAGGGGGACAACAGTTGGAAACGACTGCTAATACCGCATACGATCTAACCTCGGCATCGAGGATAGATGAAAGGTGGCCTCTACATGTAAGCTATCACTGAAGGAGGGGATTGCGTCTGATTAGCTAGTTGGAGGGGTAACGGCCCACCAAGGCGATGATCAGTAGCCGGTCTGAGAGGATGAACGGCCACATTGGGACTGAGACACGGCCCAGACTCCTACGGGAGGCAGCAGTGGGGAATCTTCCGCAATGGACGAAAGTCTGACGGAGCAACGCCGCGTGAGTGATGACGGCCTTCGGGTTGTAAAGCTCTGTTAATCGGGACGAAAGGCCTTCTTGCGAATAGTTAGAAGGATTGACGGTACCGGAATAGAAAGCCACGGCTAACTACGTGCCAGCAGCCGCGGTAATACGTAGGTGGCAAGCGTTGTCCGGAATTATTGGGCGTAAAGCGCGCGCAGGCGGATAGGTCAGTCTGTCTTAAAAGTTCGGGGCTTAACCCCGTGATGGGATGGAAACTGCCAATCTAGAGTATCGGAGAGGAAAGTGGAATTCCTAGTGTAGCGGTGAAATGCGTAGATATTAGGAAGAACACCAGTGGCGAAGGCGACTTTCTGGACGAAAACTGACGCTGAGGCGCGAAAGCCAGGGGAGCGAACGGGATTAGATACCCCGGTAGTCCTGGCCGTAAACGATGGGTACTAGGTGTAGGAGGTATCGACCCCTTCTGTGCCGGAGTTAACGCAATAAGTACCCCGCCTGGGGAGTACGACCGCAAGGTTGAAACTCAAAGGAATTGACGGGGGCCCGCACAAGCGGTGGAGCATGTGGTTTAATTCGAAGCAACGCGAAGAACCTTACCAGGTCTTGACATCCCGATGCTATTTCTAGAGATAGAAAGTTTCTTCGGAACATCGGTGACAGGTGGTGCATGGTTGTCGTCAGCTCGTGTCGTGAGATGTTGGGTTAAGTCCCGCAACGAGCGCAACCCCTATCTTATGTTGCCAGCACTTTGGGTGGGGACTCATGAGAGACTGCCGCAGACAATGCGGAGGAAGGCGGGGATGACGTCAAATCATCATGCCCCTTATGACCTGGGCTACACACGTACTACAATGGGAGTTAATAGACGGAAGCGAGATCGCGAGATGGAGCAAACCCGAGAAACACTCTCTCAGTTCGGATCGTAGGCTGCAACTCGCCTACGTGAAGTCGGAATCGCTAGTAATCGCAGGTCAGCATACTGCGGTGAATACGTTCCCGGGCCTTGTACACACCGCCCGTCACACCACGAAAGTCGGAAGTGCCCAAAGCCGGTGGGGTAACCTTCGGGAGCCAGCCGTCTAAGGTAAAGTCGATGATTGGGGTGAAGTCGTAACAAGGTAGCCGTATCGGAAGGTGCGGCTGGATCACCTCCTTTCTAGGGAGACATACACCGAGCCAAGAGCTTGGATGTCACTTAGGTCGACACTTTGGCGAGTAAGTAGACGTAGCATAAGCGCTAGCTGTACTTACACACTTATCATTGTTTGGTTTTGAGAGATCTGTAAAGACTCTCAGATGGTTTAATACCATTTACAATTTAATAGATTTCGATGGCTATCTAGGCGCATGAGATGAACGACGTCGTCGCGTAATGGTAATTACGCAAGACAAGTGAAGCGAATGCAACGACGATAGACGCGAAATATATGAATTGTTTGTTCTTTGAAAACTGCATAGAAGAATTAATATATATTTGTAAGGTCATCTCTTAGAATTTCTAAGTAGGTTGACCCGAGCACATAGGAAATAATTCTCTGACTTAATGGTGACGTACATGTAAAATGTACGGCTACAAAAAACGACAATGTATCTAATGCATGTCAATATTATCTCTCATGTATTCAATCATGAGATTTTCGTTAGCATTTGATGCATATCTAGGAGCCTGAGCGAGATGAAGCCGCCGCGTACTATTGTACGTAAGGCAAAATCGAGCGTGAGGCGACGACGATAGGCGCAAATGATAACGCAAAATAAGTAAAGATAATAAGGGCGTACGGTGGATGCCTTGGCGATATCAGCCGAAGAAGGACGCGGTAAGCTGCGATAAGCTACGGAGAGGTGCAAGCAACCTGTGACCCGTAGATTTCCGAATGGGGGAACCCGGCAGTGGTTATGCACTGTCACCCATAGCTTAGACTATGAGGAGGGCACCTGGGGAACTGAAACATCTAATTACCCAGAGGAACAGTAATCAAACGAGATTTTCTTAGTAGCGGCGAGCGAACGGGAAAGAGGCCAAACCGGAGCGGGCAACCGCACCGGGGTTGAGGACAGTCATCAAGTGTAAATGAGGTAGAAGAATCGAGCTGGAAAGCTCAGCCGTAGAAGGTGAAAGCCCTGTAATCGAAACCTTGCATACATGGGACTGTATCCAGAGTACCACGAGACACGTGAAACCTTGTGGGAAGCAGGGGGGACCACCCTCCAAGCCAAAATACTGATATCGACCGATAGCGCATAGTACCGTGAGGGAAAGGTGAAAAGAACCCCTGGCGGGGAGTGAAAGAGAACCTGAAACCGTATGTCTACAAACAGTCGAAGTCTGTATATATATCAGGACGACGGCGTGCCTATTGAAGAATGAACCGACGAGTTACTGTTGCTAGCGAGGTTAAGTGGAAAACATGGAGCCGCAGCGAAAGCGAGTCTGAACAGGGCGTTCAGTTAGTAATAGTAGACCCGAAACCGTAGTGATCTATCCATGGCCAGGTTGAAGCACAGGTAAAATTGTGTGGAGGACCGAACTCGTGAGCGTTGAAAAGCTTTGGGATGAGTTGTGGATAGGGGTGAAATGCCAATCGAACACGGAGATAGCTGGTTCTCCCCGAAATAGCTTTAGGGCTAGCCTCGAGGTAGAGAGTATAGGCGGTAGAGCACTGATCGGGCTAGGGGCCATACCGGTTACCGAACCTAGTCAAACTACGAATGGCTATACTTATACTCGGGAGTCAGACAGTGAATGATAAGGTCCATTGTCAAGAGGGAAACAGCCCAGAACACCGACTAAGGTCCCCAATGTTACACTAAGTGGCGAAGGATGTGGAATTTCCAAAACAACCAGGATGTTGGCTTAGAAGCAGCCACCATTTAAAGAGTGCGTAATAGCTCACTGGTCGAGAGACTCTGCGCCGAAAATGTCCGGGGCTAAAGTGTAAAACCGAAGTCGTGTCATATGCAGCAATGTATATGGGTAGGGGAGCGTTCTCATCGGGCTGAAGCAGTACCGTAAGGAGTTGTGGACTGATGAGAAGTGAGAATGTCGGTATGAGTAGCGAAAAGAATGGTGAGAATCCATTCCACCGAAAGCCTAAGGGTTCCTGAGCAACGATCGTCGTCTCAGGGTAAGTCGGGACCTAAGCCGAGGCGGAATAGCGTAGGCGATGGACAACAGGTTGAAATTCCTGTACCGGTGTGAATCGTTTGATCGATGGAGTGACACAGTAAGGTAGGTCAGCACGCGATTGGAAGAGCGTGTTTAAGCAGGTAGGTTGAGCTATAGGCAAATCCGTAGCTCTAAAAGCTGAGATGTGATGACGAGTGACTAGCAATAGTCGCGAAGTGATTGATCCTACACTGTCGAGAAAAGCTTCTAGGTAGAGACACATCGCCCGTACCAAAACCGACACAGGTAGGCGGGGAGAGAATCCTAAGGTGCGCGGGAAAACCCTCGTTAAGGAACTCGGCAAAATGCCTCCGTAACTTCGGGAAAAGGAGGACTCATGTAGTGTGAAGAGCAGAAGCGCTTGGAGCATGAATGAGTGGCACAAGAGAGGCGCAAGCGACTGTTTACCACAAACACAGGTGCCTGCTAAAGCGAAAGCTGATGTATAGGTGCTGACACCTGCCCGGTGCTGGAAGGTTAAGAGGAGGGGTTAGACTTTGGTCGAAGCTCTGAATTGAAGCCCCAGTAAACGGCGGCCGTAACTATAACGGTCCTAAGGTAGCGAAATTCCTTGTCGGGTAAGTTCCGACCCGCACGAAAGGTGTAACGACTTGCGCACTGTCTCAACGAGGGACCCGGTGAAATTGAAGTACCTGTGAAGATGCAGGTTACCCGCGACTGGACAGAAAGACCCCATGGAGCTTTACTGCAACCTAAGATTGAACTTAGTTAATGAATGTACAGGATAGGTGGGAGACGTAGAACCTAGGACGCCAGTTTTAGGGGAGTCGCTGTTGGGATACCACCCTTTCATTAATTGATTTCTAACGGGCCGAGTAACGACCGGCCGGACAGTCTTAGGCGGGCAGTTTGACTGGGGCGGTCGCCTCCAAAAGAGTAACGGAGGCGCCCAAAGGTTCCCTCAGAGCGGACGGAAATCGCTCGAAGAGTGTAAAGGCAGAAGGGAGCTTGACTGCGAGACGGACAGGTCGAGCAGGGACGAAAGTCGGGCTTAGTGATCCGGTGGTGCCGAGTGGAAGGGCCATCGCTCAACGGATAAAAGCTACCCTGGGGATAACAGGCTAATCTCTCCCAAGAGTCCATATCGACGGGGAGGTTTGGCACCTCGATGTCGGCTCATCACATCCTGGGGCTGAAGTAGGTCCCAAGGGTTCGGCTGTTCGCCGATTAAAGTGGTACGTGAGCTGGGTTCAGAACGTCGTGAGACAGTTCGGTCCCTATCCATCGCGGGCGCAAGAAACTTGAAGGGGGCTGCTCCTAGTACGAGAGGACCGGAGTGGACGAACCGCTGGTGTACCAATTATCCTGCCAAGGGTACAGTTGGGTAGCTACGTTCGGGACGGATAAACGCTGAAAGCATCTAAGCGTGAAACCAGCCTTGAGATGAGGTTTCTCATAGCGTAAGCTAGTAAGATCCCATGTAGACGACATGGTAGATAGGCCAGGTGTGGAAGAGCCGTGAGGTTTGGAGCTGACTGGTACTAATCGATCGAGGGCTTTACTTAAGCAGCGTAACCAACTTGAAGGAGCAACGCGACGCACAAGTTGCGTGGAGTCGCTTACGTCGAAACGTAAGATTTCACGATGTGAAATCCACAGGCTTCGACGCAATCCTCCAGACGTGTACTTTGAGTATGGGACGCAACATATAACAAAACATTAAGCAGAATGTGCAACAAATATATATACTTCTATGTGGTTTTCAGAGTACAAACTCTGACAGATTCAGTGGCGATGGCTATGAGGATCCACCTGTTCCCATCTCGAACACAGTAGTTAAGCTCATAAACGCCGAAAGTACTTGGCTGGAGACGGCCTGGGAGGATAGGAAGCTGCTGATTAACGAAAAGAAAAAGGTCTACCTAAAGGTAGGCCTTTTTTTTTGCTAGTCTTCGACTAGCTACTCCTGCTAGAGCCGCCTCCAGCCAAGATTGTACAAGTACTATCTATCTATCTATATTTTTCAATAGAGACGGCGTGGGAAGCCTAGGGCAATAGGGCGTAAAGGAGCGCAGCGACGTATACGCCCATTGCATCAGGTTCGACGAAGCCCAAAATAGTGTGCCGTACATCAAAAAAGGATGTATTGAATACTGCCATGGGCGAGTGTGATAGGAAGCTGCTGATTGATTAAAGGCACACCTAAGGGTGTGTCTTTTTTGTATGGATTTTTATTTTTTTTAGGGAACTAATGAGTAAAGCAGTAGAGGTTAAAGTAGTTACTTATATATAATTAGCTTTAATTATCGTGCTTTGAAGCACATATTTTTCTCATGGATATGGTATACTTAGGCTTATATCATATTTATAGGAGGTCATATGGCTAAAAAAATTGCGGTTCTCGTGAATGAGGATACAATGCAGCGCTGTTCTTGTGGCGGTTGTTTGAAAGCATTTATGAATAAAGCGGATTCTTTTGAGCGTTATGCTGATGAGGATATTGAGTTGGTGGGGTTCACACATAGTGGTGGGGATCTAGCCAAGAAGATTGAGTCTTTCAAGAAAAAAGGTGTTACTGCGGTACATCTTTCTACATGTACGCGTGGTAAGAATGAAAATTATGAAAGCATCGCAGAGCAGTGTGCTGAGGCAGGCTTTGATGTAGTAGGCTATACACATGGTGGCGCTGTTTCTAAAGATGGTAAAGAAGCGATAGTACTTTCAGCTAAACCAGTAACGACAGATCAATAGTCAACAATGCTTGAATTAACTATAACAGTTTGCAACATCTTATGATAGATGAATGATTGTTCCATTATTCATTCTATATTTATCATGAAGTAATATTATATAGGTAGTGTGGAAATTCTGGCGTTTTTTTACATTCTATATTGTTTTATTATATAGCTATATCATTGTTTAAGAGGTTGAGAGAATGAATAAGAAACTTACAGCGGCTACTTTATCTATTGCTATGGCAGTGACAATGGCACCTACTATGATGCAAACGGCTTCTGTTAATGCTGCATCTGCTGCGGTACAATCCTTAGCTGGTGGTGCTATTGCTATGGCTTACGTATCTACTGCATTAAATAAAATGGATAATTCTGCAGAGGGGCAACAGGAGAGTTTGGCGCGCACAAAAGAGAAAACTGGTTACTTAAACGATAGTGCAGCCCAAGAGCGTGTAAATCGAATCATGAAGACATTAGAGGCTACACCTAGTGTAAAGCGTTCTTATGTTGTATATGCAAATCCTGATGAGGAGTTTAATGCGTTTGCCACACTTGGTCGTGTTATGTCTATTAACAAGGGTGCTCTAGATACACTGGATGATGATCAATTGGCCTATGTAATGGCTCATGAAATCTCTCATGGTGAGCATAAAGATATTATTAATGGTGCTAAGAAGCAAATCGGTCTTTCTACAGCGGTTGGCATTGCTGCTGGCGGTAGTGAAGGTGCGGCTATTTTATCTAATGTGGCAGGTAATTACTTATCCAATCAAGTGTTTACGATGAGTCAAGAAAAAGCTGCTGATGAGTTAGGCTTTAAGATTTTAAGTGAATCTCCATATAATGTAGGTGGTGCTGCTGGTTCTATGGCAGTACTGCGCAACAAAGTGGGGGAACACTATCGTGAAGGGCTTTCACAGGTGGTAGCACCTAACAATCATCCAAAGTTGTCCGATCGGGTGAACAATAATATTTCTCGTATGTACACATATTCTGGGAATCATGTAAATGTATCGAATGGTACTGTGTACGTAAACGGTGATAATATCTATACTCCAGCAGGTAGTGGCCGTTACACAGGCGAAGAGCGTGCTTATTACATGGCTGGTAAATTGGCACGATTGTATCATAACAATCAAGTGACACCAGGTTCTGCATCCTATAGTGGTGACACTGTAACGGTAGCCGGTCAATCCATTGTTTCT
>OKNJ01000134.1_pt1 | contig 9220 bp, 8 predicted proteins | sample 1612701 | NCBI WGS metagenome assembly OKNJ01 (sample SAMN04436813, study PRJEB24849) | human gut metagenome | biome: human gut; feature: NICU; material: stool | host: Homo sapiens | place: USA: Saint Louis, MO | collected 2011-05-17
CCCTTAAACTATTCTCTATTTCAAATTTGCAATATCATTTAACTCAACTCCAACCTTTTTACATATGCTTTTTACTTTTAATAGATACCAATTATCATCGTTAACTATTATCAATTTATTCTTTGCTCTTGTAGTTGCTACATAATGTTCTTCTATATCTTTTTCATTATAAATATTATAGTTACTAGCTAAAATACATACCTGCTCAAATTCTAAACCTTTTGAAGAATGTATTGTCATTACCTTGTGCTTAAATTCTTCTCCATTAAACGCATTTTCATATCTACTATCAGTTATTGATTTTATAAAACTCTCACTTTCTTCTAATTCTTGAAAAGATAAATCTAAAAAATTATACAAATTCTCCAAAATATCTTTTATTTTGTCTTTTTCTAAAGTTACCTTTAATGGTTCAATAATTTCTTTTAAAGCTAATATATCTTTTTTTGAAAGTTCTCTTGTTAAACTATTTACAAAGTCATAATGTGTATATTTCATATCTTTAGAATATTTAGCAGCTTCAATTAGCATATTTTTATTATTTGTACATAAATCATCCAGTGGAGTTTTTGGTACGAAAGTAAAATTGTATCCTTTTGAATTTAATTCATTTTTTATTTGTTCTGCTTCATCATTACGTCTAGTTAATATTACTATTTCCTCTTTAATATCCATCTCATTAATAGCATCACAAATATTATCTACTATAGTAACATCACTTCTAGAATCATAATCTTTTTTATATCTTTCAGTATTCCTATATTGAATTAAATTAATATAATTCTGAATTCCTTTAGAACATCTAAAATTTATAAACAATTCATATTTTTCAAAATCATTTTGTCCATTATAAATCTCTTCAAATAATTCTGGATTAGCCCCCCTCCATGTATATATACTCTGTTTTATATCTCCAACTATAAATAATTTTACTCCTAAATCTTTAATATACATAAATAAATTATGCATATCCTTATCACAATCTTGATATTCATCAATAAAAATCCTATAATATTTTGCTTTAATAAATTGCCTTGCAACTTTTGATTTTTTCAATATATTTAAGGCTAAGTGAAACTTAAAATTCTTTTTCTTATCTTTATAGCATTCTATAACTCTTTTTTCTCTTAATACTTTTAATCCATCTTCATATGAATCTAATGTTTTTTTATAATTTACTATAAAATCACATTTATATTCTTCTCCATAAGCATCTTTTAAAAAAGGTCTTATTATCTGTTGTTCTACAAAGCTATCATTATTTCCTACAAAATTTCCATTTATTTTGCCTTTTAACTTTGTCTTTATTTCATTTGTTGCTTTATTGGTAAATGTTATCGCAGCTATTTTATAATGATTTTTGCATTCCTCAACATAATTAATTATCTTATTTGTTAATAAAGTTGTTTTTCCAGAACCAGCTCCAGCTAAAATTATCATATTTTCTTCTGAGCTTAAAATTTTTTCTCTTATCTCATTATCTTGCATTATTCAACTCCTTTAAACACTTAAAATATTTACTTCTATAAATTTTTTTACAATCATTCTCATCTAATCCATCTACTAAATCTATCATTTTATATAATTTCTTTGATTGTAATACATCTACTACCTTATCTTTGTCTGACTCCAATACTAAACACATTTTTTCAACTATTACTTTCGCTAAATCATTTTCTAAATCTATCTCCGATAAAAATATATTTTTATCCTCAAACTCTTTTATTAAGTCTTTATTTTCTCTAAATAATCTTTTCTTAGTTGTTTTTAATTTATTTTTTTTAGCTTTTTTGCTTTCTTTTTCATTTTTATTAAATTTTATATTTATATTAGGCTTTTTATCTTTTTCTATTAAATCTATGCATCTATTAATCCCTAAAAGTTCATATTCAGATGAATTTGATTTAGATACTTTTAAATCATTATCTGTTTTAACTATTATTTTAATATTTAAATCTTTAAATGCATCAAAGTATGTTTTAAAATATGTTCCATTAACCTGTAATATATATCCACCTTCTAATTCATAATCATAATTAATTTCATTCATAACTTTTTCGAACAAAACGTATTCTGATGGTCCTTCTATAAGTAAGACTCTTTCTGAAAATAACGCATTACAAAAGTGCTTGTTTAACTTTTTCTTATTTTTCTTAAAATCTTTTGGAACATTGTATATATGTGATTTACACTCAATTTTATCACTTGAATATATTCTTATTAAATTAGTATTATCAAGTTCATATAATATATCTGATGAATGAGTGGATATGAAACAATAGTTGTATTCTTTTTCACTAAAAAGCTGTCTTGAAAGAGATATTTGCATTGACCTATGTAAACTATTTTCTGGCTCTTCTATTAAATAAACTATTATTTTATCCTCATATAATTTATTATTTAATAAATTTAATATTGAGTAAGCTAATATTTTTCTTCTTCCATCGCCTGATGTTGGATAATATTTATCGTCATCTTTTTTCTTTATATATGGCACTATATCTGAAAAAACTCCTTTTATAGCCATTTCAGATTTCATTTCAATTTGAATATCTTCTTTTCTTAAAGATAAATATTCCTTTGTTATATTCTCCTGTAAATCTCCAATTATCTCCATACCACTTATTTTTTTATTTACTTTAGAAGTTAAACTTTCTATTTGCTTTAATATTTCTTTATCACTATCAGAACTTTTAGATTCATTCATCAAAATTCTTTTATTCTTAATAAAAATTTTATCTAAATCTATTAATGGATTTATGTACACAACTTGAAAAACATTATCTACCTTAAATGAATAACCATTGTTCTCCATATCAATTAGATTATCTATATCATCTCCCCAAAACAATTTTGGCTCTCCAAAAGCTTCTTTATGATTATATTCTCCAATTACTCTTATATAAAAACTTTCATGATTTTTACTACTTCTAACATCACCTGCTTGAGAAACTAAATTTTTAGTATCTTCACTTTCATCAAAATCTGATATATCTAACTCTAATGTTATGCTAATATCATTTTCAACATTATTTTTATGATAATCAGTTTGAGAAAATCTATTCCTTCTAACATCTTTATCTAATAAAAATCTTATAGCATATAAAAAATTAGTTTTTCCAATATCATTCATACCAAATATTACATTTTTATTATCTAAATCAATACTTATAGATTCAAAATTTCTAAAGTTTTTAATTTCTAAACGCTTTAATTTCATACTCTCCCCCTAATATTAATAAAAATTAGCCAATTAAATTTTAACATAATAAAACTATTTTTCATAATAATACCTATTGCTTATAATAAATAGAAATTTATTATAATTTTCCATAATAACATATTTTTATTATGATAAGCATATAACGATATGTAAGTATTTTTAGGAGATTAATTATGAAAAAAATTCAAACAGAAAAGAAAGAATTTATTTTAAACTTTTTATCTCAAAATGAAAATTTAAGAAAAGATTTTTTAAATTGCAAAAACCCTGAAGAAAGAATGAGTTTTTTAATGAATTTAGAAAATCTCAAAGAGCATTTTAAAGGTTGGAAACTTACTAAATACTTAACATATGAAATTTATAAAACACTATTAGAAAATAAAATTATAAATTATAATAGTAAATCTAAATTACCTAATTTAAATTCAAATAACATTTCAATGAAATATGAAGAATCTGATTCTAAACCAAATTGCAGAGAAAATACCACTTCTATAGATTTTAATTCAAGCTTACAACAGACATTTATTTTTGATAGTGACTCATCAAAATCAAACAAGTCTGATGAAATTAAACCAGATACTTTAAGTAATGAAAAACTAATAGATTCTAGTGAACCTAAAGAAATAACACTTATAGGCTCTGAAATTATTAACTATCAAAAAGAAATAGATAGACTAAGTGATTCTTTAACTAAACTTAGCGAGAAAAATTCTGAGTTTAAAGAAGTTATCAATAGTTTTACAAATCTTAATAATAAAACAACTGATATTTCTAATAAAAATAAAAATTCTTTAGAGTCTGATTCTTTAAGAGAAATTAAACATATAGCTAGTTTAAGAAGTATTAGCTCAGAAAAAACAGATATTTCAATATCAACTGATTTGTTAAGAAAAGTTACTTTACTATTTGTTGAAAATAAAATAATAGACCCTACCTCCCTTGCTATAGAAAACATAAATGCCTACTCACTAATTACTGAAACAATACTCTTAAAATTTATAAATCAAAACTCATTTCTTTAGTTATATGTTTTTATAAACTTGTCCATAATAATTATATAAAGTTATTACTGGAGGTTATTATGAATGTCGGTATTATTGAATTGGGTGAAATTATAAAAAACAAAAGATTAGAACTAAATTACACTACAGAAATGTTAGCTAAGGAATTAAATAAATCTACTGGATTTATAAATAATTTAGAAAATGGGAAAACAGATGCTTTTAATATTAATTTGCTGTCCAAGCTTTGTAATACATTAAATTTATCTATTCCAAGTTTAATTCCCCAATATACAGATGAATTTGATGAAAATTTAAGAAACTCATTAAAATGTACAAATGAAAGTATTTTGGAACTCTCAGATAATTTAATCTTAGTTCTAAAATCTACTGATAAAAAAAGTTTTAAACTCCTCATAGACAAGTTAAACACAGAAATTGAATATTTTAATAAGTTATATAAATAGAAGATATTGATTAATTTCAATATCTTTTTTGTTTTCATTTTTATGAATTTCATTTTTATGAATATTTTTCTTTTAAATACACATAATAGGATTGTAAATTGGAATGTTTTATATAAAAAGCTATTTTTTATATAACTTTTTAATAACGCATTATAAAAAAGTTTTAAAAGGAGGTAGTTATTTTGAAAGAAAAAAATTATACAGTAAAAATAGCTTATGAAAATAATAAAGAAAGTTGGAATAACTTAGTAGATAACATAATATTCTTTATTATAAAAAATGAATCAATAGGAGGATTTATAAATGAAAAACAGTGCTAATTTAATTAATAAAAATCCAGAGCAATATGCTGCCATCTATGCCCGTGTATCATCTCCCAAGGAAAATAACTCTATAAATGCTCAAATAGCATTAGGAAATGAAAAAGCTCTTGAGAAAAACCTATTAGTTTATAATAGCTATACAGATAGAATTTCTGGATTATCAACATCTCCAGAAGAAAGAAGTGGTTTTAAAAAATTACTACTTGATGCTAAAGCTGGTTGTTTCAAAACTCTAATAATATATAGACTAGATAGATTAGTTCGTAACTATGAAGATTGGAAGCAAACAGAAAGACTTCTTGATTCTTTAGGTATTAAATTGCTTTTTTCTGATTCATCACAACAATTGCCTATTGATTCACCACAAAGCGAATTTTTAAATAATATAACTGTAATGTTGGCTGAGTTAGAACCCTGACAGAATAAACTATAGAGCTTCTATCGGAAGATTAATAAGACGTAATTCAGGTGCATACAGTACTGGTAAAGGTTCTCTTTTTGGTTATGAGCGTATTACCAATGATGATAATAAAATATCAAAATCTAAGTATGTTCCTGTTGCTATTGAATTTGATGTATTAAAATATATTTTTGAATCTCTTGCTTTAGAAATTGAATTAAAAAATTTAAATAAAGATAATTATAAAGATATTTTGAAAAATATCCAAAGCACCCTTGAAATTCTACTTAATGAATTTGAAAAAGATTTAAATTTAAAAGATTCAATATTTAAAAAATTAAATATTAAAATTGATACTCCTGCTTATAACTTTATAAATTCTATAAAAAATCATGTAAGTAATTCTGATTTAAGCAAAGAGTATATTCTATCTAAATTTAAAATAGTAAGAGATAAATTCATCATAGACCCTAAAACTAATAAAAAGCATCCAATGTCTAAACTAGAAACCCCTCTAAAAAAATTAGTTTATGGTGGATATATATCTAGTTTCTCTAAAGATAAAAATAATACTGATGAGTTTAAAAGTATTGAAGAACTTGAATTATATAAGTTTGCTTTAAAAAAATCAAATGATAATACCTATATTTTTGATGATGATGCTGTAATCATTTCTAAAAATATTTGTGGAACTATTGATGCTGAAAGTTTCAAAAAAGTATATGTATTCTTTTCATCATTAAATTTTTCTAAAAATGTTGATGTTACTCCAAATTTTCTTTTTAAAAAGAAATTACATTGCAGTTGTGGTGGTAAGTTTATTGAATCACAAGATAAAATAATAGAATGCAAAAAATGCCAGTTAAAATTTATTAAAGATAATCTATTAAACTTTATTATAGAAACAATAATTGATAAAGTTCTTTCAGATAAATCTAACTTTAATAAATTTAAAAATGAAATCAATTATAAAATTAAAAGCTTAGATGAAACTTTCTTGCTTTTGACTAAAAAAAGATTTAATAAAACAAAAGAATATTTAACTTTTAATAGTTCTAGTGGCTTTGATAAAAATACATTCAAAAACATAATTGATAATATTAACTCTGAGCTAGATACTAATAAAAATACTTGTTGTGAATATAGAAAAAGACTAGATTATATAACATTTTTAGAAAATACTTTATCAGAAAAAAATGAGGAGCAGAAAGATATAATTGAGAAAATTTATTCCGAAATATTTTTTTATATTAAATCAAATGAAGAAAAATTCAATTCTATATTTGAAGAAATAATTGATGATATAAAGGTGGTAGTAAATAAAAATGAAAAACAAGCTAAAGTCATCCTTGAATATAGAGTCACCTAAAATAGCTATTTATATGAGAGTATCTACATCTAAACAAACTGACAATCAATCTTTAGATACTCAAGAAAAGACTATAAACTCATATATTGCATCAAGGCATGATTGGATTAACCCTATTTGCTATAAATATATTGAAAGTCATTCTGCCTCAATAAAACCTAAAGTAAGCAATACTCTAAAAGAAAGTTCTTTTGATTCTCTAAAAAGACCTAAATTAAGAGAACTATTTTTAGATGCCACAATAGGAAAATTTGATTATGTTTTATGCGCTTCTCACGATAGATTAACTCGTAACACCAATGAAGGCATTATATTAAAGCATCTTTTTTCTCGTCTAAATATTACTTTAATTTACTGCCGCCCTGGTGAAACTATATCTTCTGAAAATGAAGCCTTAAATAAATTCTTTGAAAATTTATTAGTTAATATTGCAGCACTTGAATCCAATATTACTGGTGGTCGTGTAACTCTAGCGAATAAACATAAAATTCAAAATAACTTTTGGGCAGGGGGTCCACCACCCTTTGGATATAATCTTGTTTCTCAGCCAAGTAATAAAAGAAATTCCTTCTTAGAAATCAACTTTGAAGAAGCTAGAATTGTGAAGAAAATATTTGAACTCTATAATCTAGGATGCTCATATAATGAAATCCTAACTAGGTTAAACAGAGATTTTACTTTACCTCCAAAAAGACTTTGGACTCATAATACTTTAAAAGAAATATTAAGAAACCCTGTTTATACAGGCTTCTTAGTTTGGAATAAACGTGGTGGGGCTAGAAAACCAAATCGTCATTCCCCTAATGATTTTGTAAAATCTAATCTAGTAGAAAAAAATATAATAATTCCTGAAAATGAATTTTTAGAAACTCAAAAATTAAGAAATATTCTTTCCAAAGATTCTAAATTTTTATCTACTGATTTTCTTCTAAGAGATTTCTTATATTGCAATAAATGTAACAAAAAACTTTCAGCTAAAAATTATGGAAATAATAAAAGATTCTATTATTGCCATTCACATAATAATATGGAAATTAATAAAAAATGTAGAAGCATAAAAGCTTCTAAAATTGAATCTACTATTTTATCAAATATAAATGATTTGATTAATTCTTCTTTACAAAGTGAAGTTCAAATTGAAAAATTTTATGACAACTATATTGAAAACTTTAATGCAGAATTACTGGATAATAAAAAAAGTCTTGAAATAACTATAAATCAATTAAAGTCATCTACTGATTTATTAGAACTATGTGTTAATGAAATCAATATTTCAAAAGATAATCTTACAGTAGATTATGAAGATTTAAGTTCAAGCTCAACTGAATTTAGTTTTATAAATGCTCTTTTAGAATTTCAAGTAGTTACACAAACCGAAATTAAAAGCCTTAAAGCCCGTAAAGAGTATTTAACTTATAAAATTAATAGTTCTCCTAAAAGTTTCGATGATTTTAAATCTAACCTAAATAAATCATTTAAACTATTTAAATATGATGAAGAAAAACAAAAATTAATTTCTAGTCCTAGAAGTTTTAGATTGTTTCTACTCAAAGTTGTAAAAAAGATTATTTTATCTGACCATGAAATAACAATAATCTTTAAGTAATTGTATTAATTCATATTCCTCCATGAATATAATCTAAAGTAATCAATTTTATCCTTTGGGGGAATAATGGCTAATCAATTTACTAAAGTAAAACTTCACATAAAAAATATAGATGATATTAAATCAAATTATATACTAAGTAAAGAAATTACTAAAGCTGTGGCTGATATTATCAAGCCTAAACTTCCAACAAATGAAATTACACTAGATACGCTTATCAAAGGTATAGAAGAGAAGCTCTAGGAGGTGTTTAATTGAAAAAAGCCGCAATATATACAAGAAAATCTAAATTCACAGAAAAAGGTGATTCAATTGAAAGTCAAATTAAGCTTTGCTCTAAATATTTAGATAATATAAATATAAAAAATTACTGTATTTATACCGATGAAGGGTTCTCTGGTAAGAATACAGATAGACCTGAATTTCAAAGAATGCTTTCAGATGCTAAAGCTAAAAAATTTGATGTAATTATCTGTTATAAGTTTGACCGTATAAGTAGAAATGTATCTGATTTTTCTAACTTAATTAATAAATTAAATGAATTGAATATTTCATTTATTTCTGTAGTAGAACAATTTGATACTAACTCTGCAATAGGTAGAGCTATGATGTATCTTTGCACTGTTTTTAGTCAACTTGAAAGGGAAACTATATCTCAGCGTATTACTGATAATATGTACTCACTAGCTACTAAGGGCTATTGGCTTGGAGGAGAAACACCTACTGGATTTAGAAGTGAAAAAAAATTTTTTAATTCTAATAATAAACAAAAAATGTATTCATCATTAGTTCCTATAAAAGAAGAACTAGATTTAGTTAAATTAATAT